>Ga0187777_10000100_pt1 | contig 61619 bp, 58 predicted proteins | sample 1015_Q2_SP5_10_M_FD_132416 | JGI IMG/M metagenome (GOLD analysis project Ga0187777, IMG submission 132416) | Tropical peat soil microbial communities from peatlands in Department of Meta, Colombia - 1015_Q2_SP5_10_MG | ecosystem: Environmental > Terrestrial > Soil > Wetlands > Peat | place... | reverse complement strand
CGGAGGGGGCGAACACCGACAGCACCGCGACGATCGCGCCCACTGCGGCGACGCCGCCCAGGAAGACGACCGACTCGATGTCCGGGTGCGAGCCGACCGAGCGAAGGAGCAACCACAGGGCGGTGCCGCCGATCACCCACGTGCCCGAGTAGAAGACGAGCAGGACGAACATCGTCGTCCGGCGCAGGGGCGGCAGCGCCGCATAGCCGAGGCGGCGCAGGATGTGCGACACGAGCGGCCGGAACACGGGCGGCTGCAGAAGCACCGCGACGACGACCGCGAACACGACGAGCGGCGCGATCGGCGCCTCGACGCCGTCCACCCACGCGAGCGAGACGACGAACACGATCACGCCCGCCACCGCGGAGATGCCGGCCTCGAGCAGCATCGACGCCGTCACGAGCGCGGCGTCGGTGACGCCTGCACGCCTCGCCGCCACGACCCGCGCAGCCGGCGTCCACACGCCGCCGGGCACGTACTTCGCGAGCATCGAGACCATCTCCGCACGCAGCGCCGCCGGATAGGAGAGGTGGATGTCCCAGTCGGCGAGGATCCGGATCCAGCCGAGCACGAACACGAGGTAGTACGCCGCGAGCGCGACGCACGCGAGGGTGAACAGCACCGGATTCGCGTCCCGCAGGTCGTGGCCGGCAGCGCGGAACGATCCGCGCAGCGCCCAGCCGACAGAGCCGGCAAAAACGGCGAAGACGACGAGCTGGAGCACGACGATCAGGCGCTTGTGCGCGGCGGCGAAGCGACGGAGCGAGCTGAGACGGCCGGCCACAGGTAGATCCTAGGGCTGCAGTACCGCCGAGCCGCGAATCTCGCCGCGGCGGAGTCGGCCGAGGGCCTCGTTCGCCTGCTCGAGCGGGTGGACCTCGACCTCCGTGTGAACGGGCACCCGGGGCGCGAGGGCGAGGAACTCGTCGCCGTCGCGCCGCGTGAGGTTCGCGACCGAGCAAACGCTGCGCTCCTCCCAGAGGAGCTCGTACGGGAAGCTCGGGACGTCGCTCATGTGGATCCCGGCACAGACGACCGTGCCGCCCTTCGCGAGCGCGCGCAGAGCGGCCGGCACGAGGGCGCCGACCGGCGCGAAGAGAATCGCGCCGTCGAGCTGCTCGGGCGGCGCCTCGTCCGACCAGCCGGCCCACTCGCAGCCGAGCTCCAGCGCGAACGCGCGCGCAGCATCGTCGCCCGGGCGCACGAAGCCGAAGAGCCGCCGCCCCTGGTGGCGCGCCACCTGCGCGACGATGTGGGCCGACGAGCCGAAGCCGTACAAGCCGAGCCGCTCCGCGTCGCCTGCGAGCCGCAGCGACCGGTAGCCGATCAGCCCGGCGCAGAGCAGCGGCGCCGCGTGGACGTCGTCGTAGCCTTCCGGGATCGGCAGGCAGAAGCGCTCGTCGGCCACGGCGTACTCCGCGTAGCCGCCGTCCAGGTCGTAGCCGGTGAAGCGGGCATGGTCGCAGAGGTTCTCGCGGCCCGACGTGCAGTAGCGACAGGTTCCGTCCGTCCAGCCGAGCCACGGCACGCCGAGCCGCCGGCCGTCCGCGGTCTCCCCCACGATCTGGTGGCCGGGGACGAGCGGCAGCTTCGGGTGCGGCAGCTCGCCGTCGACGACGTGGAGGTCGGTGCGACAGACCCCGCACGCGAGGACCCGCAGCAGCACCTGCCCCGGGCCGGGCTCGGGCACGGGGACGTCCTTCGTTTCGAGCGCCTCCCGCTGCCCGCCGAGCACCATCGCACGCACCCCGCAATCGTCGCACGGGTAGATTCGCGGCGTGGAGCACACGCTGCCCTACAGCTGGTACTCGAACCCGGAGATCCTGCGCCGCGAGCAGCGGCGGATCTTCCGCTCCGCGTGGCAGTACGCCGGCCACCTCGGGCAGCTACCGGAGAAGGGGACGTTCTTCACCGGGCGGGCCGGGCGGATCCCCGTCGTCGTCACGCGCGCCCGGGACGGAGAGCTGCGCGCCTTCCTCAACGTCTGCCGCCACCGCGGCTTCCCCGTCGCCGCCGGCGAGGGGAAGCGCGAGACGCTCCAGTGCCCGTACCACGCCTGGACGTACGGTCTCGACGGCTCGCTCCGGGCGGCGCCGCGCTCGGAGGAGGACCCGGCCTTCTGCAAGGACGAGCTCGCGCTCGTTCCGGCGGCGGTCGACACCTGGGGGCCGTTCATCTTCGTGAACGCCGGCCCCGACCCGGAGCCGCTCGCCGCCGCGCTCGGCTCCATGCCGGCGCAGGTCGCCGAGCTCGGCCTCGACGTCGGCGAGCTCCGCTTCACGAGCCGCTGGGAGGCCGAGGTCGACGCGAACTGGAAGATCGTCTGCGAGAACTTCCTCGAGTGCTACCACTGCCAGACTGCGCACCCGGCCCTCGCCGAGGTGCTCGACGTCTCGGCGGAGGCGTACGCGCTCGCCGTCGAGGGCCGGCTCTCGAGCCAGCGCGGCCCGATCCGGGACAGCGGCCGCGACAGGATGCGCCTCGACGGCGAGCTGCCGCGCAGCCAGTTCCACTTCCTCTGGCCGAACCTGACCGTGAACATCTTCCCCGGCCGCCCGAACATCTCGATCGGGCCGGTGGTGCCGCTGACGCCGGAGCGGAGCTACCGCTTCCTCGACTACTTCTTCGGCCCCGACGTAGACCAGGCGTGGATCGACGACCTGATGGCCTTCGACGACCAGGTCGGAAGCGAGGACCGCGTCCTCGTCGAGGGCGTCCAGCGCGGCGTCGCCTCCGGCGCCCTCGAGCACGGCCATCTCCTGAGCCGCAGCGAGCAGCTGATCGGCCACTTCCAGCAGCTCACCTCAACGGCGCTCGGCGGACTGGAGAGATCGCCGGAACCGCTGTAGATTCGCCTCTTCTCCCGCGTTCGAATCAGAGGAGGATCTCTCGTGAAGCGTCTTCTCCCGCTCGTCGCCGCCGCGGCGCTGCTCGCCGTCCCGGCGGCGTCGGCCCGGCCGGCCGCGCCGCCCACGCTCAAGCCCGGCGCGCTGACGGTCGCGCTCAACCCGCCCGCGGTCGGCTTCCAGGTCGGCACGCTGCGCGGCAACACCGTGGTCAACCCGACGGGGTTCGAGATCGACCTCGCCAGGGACATCGCGGCGAAGCTCGGCATCCCCGCGGCGAAGATCAGCTGGATCAACGTCCCCTTCGACACGCTCTTCCGCCCCGGGGCGAAGCCGTTCGACTTCGCCTTCGAGGAGGCGACGATCACGGCCGCCCGGTCGCGGGTGGTCGACTTCTCGGCGCCCTACTTCAACGCGAACCAGGGCGTGCTCCTGTCGAAGACCGCGACGGCTCCGAAGAGCCTCGCCGACCTGAAGAAGATGTCCATCTGCGCGCAGTCGGCGACGACGGGGCTCGACTACGTCCAGCACAAGCTGCAGGCGCCGAGCTCGAGCGTGCACATCTACACATCGACCTCCGCCGCCTTCACGGCCCTCCAGGTCGGCCGTTGCGACGTCTTCGTGATGGACGTGCCGATCGTCGCCTCGCAGAAGAAGACGAAGCCGTCCGCGTACGGCGCGGTCGCGGGGCAGATCGTGACGAACGAGCAGTACGGCGCGGTGCTCGCGAAGGGGTCAAAGCTGACGCCGGACGTGTCGGCGGCGATCAAGGCGCTCACCACGGACGGGACGATTGCGAAGCTCCAGAAGAAGTGGTTCAACATCGACGTCTCGAAGATCCCCGTCCTGAAGTAGCCGGGCGGGGCGCGTGCACCGGTTCCTCCACGCGTTCGTCGACCCGTTCGCGTTCCGCCAGGCGCTGCCGGACGTCTGGTCCGGCTTCCTGATCAACGTCCACATGATGTTGATCGCGGAGGCGCTGGTGCTCGTGCTCGCGCTGCTCATCGCGATCGTCAGAGGCCTGCCGGGCCGCGGGGCGAAGCCGCTCCGCGGCCTGGCGATCGCCTACACGGACTTCTTCCGCGGCACGCCGCTGACGATCGTCGCGTACGTCTGCATCCTCGGCCTCCCGGGCCTCGGCTATCCGTTCCTCAAGAACGCGTCGAGCGAGGCGCTCGGCGTCGTCGCTCTCACGATCGTCTACACGGCCTACGTCACCGAGGTGTACCGCGCCGGCATCGAGTCGGTGCACGGCAGCCAGCGGATGGCGGCCCGCTCGCTCGGCCTGACCTACATGCAGGCGCTGCGCTACGTCGTCCTGCCGCAGGCGATCCGCCGCGTCGTCCCGCCCCTCCTCAACGACTTCATCGGCCTGCAGAAGGACACGGCGATCATCGGCGCGATCGGCGTGACCGAGGCCGCTGCGCAGGCGACCAACTATGCGAACAGCTACTTCAACTACACCGGCTACTTCGTCGCCGCCGTGTTCTTCGTCTACCTGACCATCCCGCTCGCCCGCTTCACGGACAACCTCATCCGCCAGCGCGAGCTGCGCGAGCGCGCCGCCGGCATATGAGCGAGAACGGCGCGCAGTTCGTCTCCGTCCGCGGAGTGACGAAGCGCTTCGGAGATCTCGAGGTGCTGAAGCACGTCGACCTCGAGGTGGCAAAGCACGGCGTCGTCTCGCTCATCGGCGCATCCGGCTCGGGCAAGTCGACGCTGCTCCGCTGCATCAACCTGCTCGAGCGTGTCGACGAGGGCGAGATCGTCGTCGACGGGCAGAGGCTCACCGGCGAGAAGGTCGACGTGAACGCCGTCCGCCGCAAGATCGGCATCGTCTTCCAGGCGTACAACCTCTTCCCCCACATGACGGTCGTGCAGAACGTCATGCTCGGTCCCCGGAAGGTGCGCGGTCTGCCGCGCGACCGCTGCGAGTCGATCGCACGCGAGCTCCTCCAGCGGATCGGGCTCGAGGCGAAGGCGCGCGAGTACCCCGACCGCCTCTCCGGCGGCCAGCAGCAGCGCGTCGCGATCGCGCGTGCGCTCGCGATGGAGCCCGACCTGATGCTGCTCGACGAGATCACGAGCGCGCTCGACCCGCAGCTCGTCGCCGAGGTCCTGCAGCTCGTCCGCGAGCTGACCGAGGTCGGCATGACGATGATCCTCGCGACGCACGAGATGAGCTTCGCCCGCGAGGTGTCCGACGTGATCTGCTTCCTCGACGGCGGCGTCATCTGCGAGCAGGGCCCTCCGGAGCAGATCTTCAGCGACCCCCGCGAGCCGCGGACGCGCGAGTTCCTCGCCCGCGTGATCGAAGCGGGGCGCATGTGAGGCGCCGGCTGCGCATCGAGACGAAGTCGTCGCTCGCGCTCGCCGCCCTCCTCGCCGTGCCGCTCTACTTTGCCGCGCTGCTCGCCTCGTCGCTCGCGCTCGACAAACCCCGCCTCGTCGGGACGCACGAGCAGGCCGCGTCGGGCGGTGCGGAGGCGAAGATCTGGCTCGCCGCGCTGATCGTGCCGGCGATCGTGCTCGCGGTCGGTGTCGCCGCCCTGCCGCTGCGCCGCTTCGGCGTCTATGCGTCAGCGGCCGCCGGCATCGTCGTCTGCCTCGTCCTGCCGTCGGTCTCGCACGGCTGGATCGGGCGGCACACGCGGCGCTTCCCGCTCGGGGTCGACTTCATCAAGGACTCCGACCCGTCCAACCTCAGCAGCCGCGGCGAGTGGGAGCACGCCGCCCAGGACACGATCACGAGCATCTGCCACTGGACGCTCGTGATCGCCGTCGGCGCGGTCGTCGTCGCGGTGCTGCTCGAGATCCGACGGCGCACCGGCCGGGAGAACATCCTCACCGAGCCTGCTCCGGCGGCGATCACCGGAGAGGGCGAGGTGTCCCCGGTGGTCGGGACCGTGACCGGCGGGTCGCGGCTCCTGCCGCTGGCCTTCTGGCGGAGGCGCTGACACCCCGGCCTCGGAGAGGTCTACGATTGCCCGCAAAACTCGGGAAAGGACGCAGATGGGCTCGAACCGCACCATCGCCGCAATCCTGGTCGCCCTCGCCGCCGCATCGTGGCTCGGCGTTGCGACCGCCGCCGCGGCACCCGCGGCGAAGACGATCGTCTTCTGCAGCGACACGACGTACCCGCCGATGGAATCGCTGCAGGGCGGCAAGGCGGTCGGCGCCGACGTCGACATCGCCGGCGCCGTCGCGAAGGTGCTCGGCGCACAGGCGCAGATCAAGAGCACCGGCTTCGACGTGATCATCCCGGCCCTGCTCGACAAGAAGTGCGACGCGATCATCAGCGCGATGACCGACACGCCTGCACGGGCGAAGCAGGTCGACTTCACGGACTACGTCACCGTCGGCGCGTTCCTCATGGTGAAGAAGGGCAACCCGTCCCACGTCTCGACGCTCGCGTCGCTGAGCGGCAAGAGCGTCGCGGTCGAGGCCGCGACGACGGAGAAGGCAGGGCTCGACGCCGAGAACAAGGTCCTCTCGAAGTCCGGCAAGTCGCAGATCACGATCAAGATCTACCCGGCGGACACGAGCGCGGCGGCGGCGCTCCTCGCGGGCAAGGTCGACGCGTACTTCGCCGACGCCACGCCCGTGCTCTTCTACATCAAGAAGACAGGCGGGAAGTTCGAGGTCGCCGGAAACCAGGTCGAGGCAGCGCCCGAGGGCATCGCCACGCGCAAGGGCGATCCGCTCGGTGCGCAGATCAAGACGGCGATCGCGAAGCTCTACGCGAACGGGACGATGAAGACCATCCTCGCCAAGTGGGGCATCAGCGCGTTCGCGCTGAAGAAGTAGGGCAGCGTGCTCGCCGCGATCGACTGGCACGTCATCTGGTCGCGGATCTTCCATCCGAACGGCACGTTCACCCATGCACTCTGGGCGACGGTCTACATCTCGATCGTCGCCCAGGTCCTGGGCATCGTGCTCGGCCTCGTCGCAGCATTGGCGCGGATGTCCCGGTTCCTGCCCTTCCGGCTCGTCTCCGGGACGTACGTGCTCATCTTCCGCGGCACGCCCGTCCTCGTGCAGATCTTCTTCTTCTACTTCGCGCTCGGGCTGCCCAACGTCGTCCATCTCGGCGTCTTCAACCTGACCGCCGAGGTCAGTGCCGGCATCCTCGCGCTCAGCATCAACGAAGGCGCGTACATGCGAGAGATCATCCGAGCGGGCATCGACTCCATCGACAAGGGACAGATGGAGGCGGCGAAGTCGCTCGGCATGCGCTCCGGCCTGGCGATGCGGCGGATCATCCTGCCGCAGGCGGCACGGGTGATCATCCCGCCTCTCGGAAACGAGTTCAACAACATGATGAAGACGACGTCCCTCGTCTACACGATCGGGGTCTACGAGCTGTTCGCGGACGCCGAGCAGGGGTACTCGAACACGTTCCACCCGGAGTACTTCGTCGCGGTCGCCTTCTGGTACCTCGTGCTGACGACGATCTGGAGCCTCATCCAGGCCTCGATCGAGCGCCGCCTGGCGGTCAGCGAGCGCGGTGAGGAGCTGAGCTTCCGCGAGCGGCTGTTCGCGGCCTGGTCACCGGTGACGGCGTGGGGGAGACGATGACCTCGACCGGTCTCGTCCTCGGCGACGTGGTCATGCGCGCCACCGACGTCAACAAGAGCTTCGGCAGGCTGCACGTGCTCAAGGACGTGTCGCTCGAGGTGCGGCAGCGCGAGACCGTCTGCATCATCGGGCCGTCCGGCTCCGGCAAGACGACCTTCATCCGCTGCATCAACCACCTCGAGAAGGTCGATTCCGGCCGGATCGAGGTGAACGGCCACCTCATCGGCTACCGGGAGAAGGAGGACGGAAAGCTCGTCGAGGACTCGGAGCGCAACATCGCGAAGCAGCGCACGCAGGTGTGCATGGTCTTCCAGCGCTTCAACCTGTTCCCGCACAAGACGGCGCTCGAGAACGTCACCGAGGCGCCGATCCACGTCCTCGGCGTGCCGAAGGAGAAGGCGGCCGAAGAGGCCGAGGCGCTGCTCACGCGCGTCGGCCTCGGCGACAAGTGCGGCACGTACCCGGGGAAGCTCTCCGGCGGCCAGCAGCAGCGCGTCGCGATCGCCCGGGCGCTCGCGATGAAGCCGGCGCTGATGCTGTTCGACGAGCCGACGAGCGCGCTCGACCCCGAGGTGATCGGCGAGGTGCTCGCGGTGATGGAGGAGCTCGCCCACGAGGGAATGACGATGATCGTCGTCACCCACGAGATGGGCTTCGCGCGCGAGGCCGCCGACCGTGTCGTGATGATGGACGACGGCGGCATCATCGAGGTGGGCCCGCCCGAGCACTTCTTCGAGGCGCCCGAGCACGAGCGCACGAAGCAGTTCCTGTCGAAGATCTTGTAGCGGAGCCGGCGCTCAGGCCTTGACGGAGCGGTCGAGCAACGCCTGCGCCGTCTCGTGCGCCGTCTCGTCGTGGTCGTTCCAGAGGCGCTCTGCCAGGTAGGCGAGGACGTCTCGGATCGAGACCATCCCGACGAGATTGCCGCCTTCGACCACGGGCAGGTGGCGTAGCCGGCGCGAGCCCATCAGCTGCGCTGCCTCGACGATCCTGTCCTCGGCGGAGATCGTGAGCGGGTTCGGCGTCATGCTGTCGCGCAGCGCGGTCGCCTCGAGGTCCGCGCCGGCGCCGGCGAGACGGAGGACGTCGCGCTCGGTGAAGATGCCGACCGGCACGGTCCCCTCGCAGACGACGACCGACCCGACGTTCTTCTCGAGCATGCGCCGGATCGCGTCCGCCGCCGTCTCGTCCGGCTCCGCCGTGACGAGCCGCACCCGCATCACGCCGCCGATGTGCATGGCCGCCTCCCTGCTCCGTCGTCGCTGGTGACAATCCGCACGATACCGGGCCGCGGTCGCCGAGTCGAGGGGGCCCGCACCGCGCGTTCGCACAGCTGGGACAAAGTCTGATTAGATCCCGCCGGGGGATGCGACGGAGGGAGGCCGCCGGTGGCTGGAGTCACCTTCGAAGGTGTCACGAAGACCTATCCCGACGGGACGACCGCGGTCAACAGCCTGGACCTCGACATCCGGGACGGGGAGTTCATGGTGCTCGTGGGCCCCTCGGGCTGCGGCAAGACGACGGCTCTGCGCATGGTCGCGGGGCTCGAGGACATCTCCCGCGGCGTCCTCAAGATCGGCGACCGGACGGTGAACCACGTCCCGTCGCGTGACCGCGACATCGCCATGGTCTTCCAGAGCTACGCGCTCTACCCCCACCTCTCGGTCTACGACAACATCGCCTTCGGCCTCAAGATCAAGAAGCTGCCGAAGGAGGAGATCGAGCGGCGCGTGAGCGACGCCGCACGCACCCTCGGCCTCGAGGCCTTCCTGAAGCGGAAGCCGCGGGCGCTCTCCGGCGGCCAGCGCCAGCGCGTCGCGATGGGACGCGCGATCGTGCGGGAGCCGTCGGCATTTCTCATGGACGAGCCGCTCTCGAACCTCGACGCGAAGCTGCGCGTGCAGATGCGGGCGGAGATCGCCGGCCTGCAGCACAGCCTCGGGGTGACGACCCTCTATGTCACGCACGACCAGGTCGAGGCGATGACGATGGGCGACCGGGTGGCCGTGATGCGCAAGGGCGAGCTCCAGCAGGTCGCCGATCCCCAGACGCTCTACGACCGTCCCGTCAACCTCTTCGTCGGCGGCTTCATCGGCAGCCCGGCGATGAACATCGTCGAGGCGACGCTCGAGCAGCGGAACGGCGGCTTCGCCGCGAAGGTCGGCGACCAGTCGATTGCCATCGAGGCCGACGAGGTGAAGGCGCGCCCCGGTCTCGCCGCGTACGTGGGCCGAGAGATCGTTCTCGGCATCCGCCCCGAGGATCTCGAGGACGCAGCGCTCGCGACGTCCACGCCCAACGAGCAACGGCTCCGCGGCTCGACCAGCCTCACCGAGGCGCTCGGCTCCGAGATCATGGTGCACTTCTCGATCAAGGGCAGGCACGCGATGACAGAGGACGTCCGCGAGCTCGCACAAGACGTCGGCGACGAGCGTGCGGTCGAGCAGGCCGCCGACAGCGACACCGCGATGCTCGTCGGGCGATTCGGCGCCCGCTCGCGCGTGCGGCCGGGCGAGGACGTCGAGGTCGCCGTCGACACTCGCTCGCTGCACTTCTTCGACCCGGAGACGGGTCTCGGAATCTACGACGGAACTTCCACGAAAGGAGCCGCATGACCCGCACACGCATCGCGACGGTCCTCGCCGCCGCAGTTGCGACTGCGCTGCTCGTGGCCGGGCTCGCAGGCGCCCGCACGGGCGCCCCGGCCAAGGCGCAGCAGAACACCGCGGTCAAGGGGACGATCACCTTCGACGGGATCTGGACCTCGTCTTCGGGCCAGCCGCAGTTCCAGAGCGTGATCAAGGCCTTCAACAAGCTCTATCCGAACGTGCACGTCAACTACAAGCCGGTCGGCAACAACCTGCCGACGGTACTGGCGACCGCGGTCGCCGGCGGGCACCCACCGGACATGGCTGACATCGCGCAGCCGGGAACGGTCGCGCAGTTCGCCGCGCAGGGCAAGCTGAAGCCGATCACCTATGCGAAGTCGGTGATCGCCGCCAACTTCGCCCCGGCGTGGCAGCAGCTCGGGACGTACAGCGGCAAGCTGTACGCGCTCGTCTTCAAGGCTGCCAACAAGTCGGTGGTCTGGTACAACGTCCCGGCCTTCAAGGCTGCGGGTGTCACGCCTCCGAAGACGTTCGCGCAGCTTCTGGCCGATGCGCAGACGATCAAGGCGAGCGGCGTGCCGGCGTACTCGATCGGGGGCGCCGACGGCTGGACGCTCACCGACATGTTCGAGAACATCTACCTCCGCACGTTCGGCGCGGCGAAGTACGACTTGCTGAGCCAGCACAAGATCCCGTGGACCGACCCGTCGGTCAAGACCGCGCTCGAGACGATGGCGAAGATCGTCGGCGACACGAGCAACATGGACGGCGGGACGAGCGGAGCGCTGCAGAACGGGTTCAACACCTCGGTGACGGACGCTTTCAGCACACCGCCGAAGGCGGCGATGGTGTTCGAGGCCGACTTCGTCGGTGGGGTCATCACCTCCTCGACGAGCGCGAAGCCGGGAACGGGCTTCAACACGTTCACGTGGCCGTCCATCACCCCGGGGCCCGACGCGGGCGCGGTGGAGATCGGCGGCGACCTGTTCGTCACCTTCCGAGACAACCCGGCCATCGAGGCGTTCGTGAAGTTCCTCGCGACCGCGCCGGCCGCTGAGGCGTGGGCGAAGCAGGGTGGCTTCGGGACGGGCAACAAGAACGTCCCGGCGAGCATCTACCCGGATGCGATCACGCGGGCGACGGAGGCTCCGATCGGGACGGCGAAGTCGGTCGTGTTCGACATGTCGGACGAGCAGCCGCCGGCGTTCGGCGCCACCACGGGCCAGGGAGAGTGGGGAATCTTCCAGACCTTCCTCAAGAACCCCAGCGACGTGGCCGGCATCCAGAGCCAGCTCGAGACCGCCGCGGCGGCGGCGTACAAGAAGTAGAGACGTGAGCGCCGGGGGGATCACTGCGGAGCCGCCGGTCGCGGCGGCTCCGCCCCCCTCCGCCGAGCCGGGACGGCTCGGCCAGTATCTGACGGGCGCGGTCTTCCTCGCGCCCGCGCTCTTCATGCTCGGCGTGTGGATGGTCTACCCCGCCGTCTACACGATCATCCGCAGCTTCTTCGGCGAGACGGGCTTCCTCGGCCACTGGGTCGGGATCGCCAACTACAAGACGCTCTTCACGACGTCGACGCTGACGACGGCGATCAAGAACAACGCGATCTGGGTCGCGGTCGTGCCGGCGCTCGTGACCGCGATCGGCCTCGTCTTCGCAGTGCTCACGGAGCGCGTGCGGTGGGCGGTCGCCTTCAAGACGGTCGTCTTCCTGCCGATGGCGATCTCGGCGTTCGCCACCGGCGTGACGTGGCGGATCATGTACCAGCAGGATCCGAGCCTCGGTGCCATCAACGCGCTCGGGAAGACGGTCTCCGGCATCTTCAGCCCGGCGGGCGTGCTCTCGACCGCGTCCCCGTCGACTCCCGCGTTGCAGTCCTCGGGCGGCGCGCTCGTGCTCAAGACGCCGACGCATCCCGGTGGCGTGGCTCTGCTGGGATTGACCGGCATCGCTCCGGACCAGGTGCCGAAGAGCAGCGTGCAGGCGGTGACTCCGGCTCCCAAGCCCGGCGACGTCGTCGGCACCGTGTGGCGCGACTTCAAGCCTGGCGGCGGCAAGCCCGGCGTCGTCGAGAAGGGGGAGCTCGGGCTCCCGGGCGTCACCGTCCAGCTGCGCGATGCGGCGGGGAAGACGGTGCAATCGACGAAGTCGAAGCCCGACGGCTCGTTCGACTTCTCGAAGGTCCCGTCCGGGTCGTATCACGCCGCGATCGGGGCGCGGACGTTTGCGAAGCCGTTCGGCGGCTTCGGGTGGCTCGGCCCGAGCCTGATCGTCCCCTCCCTTCTGATCGCGTACATCTGGATCTGGGCCGGCTTCGCGATGGTGGTGATCGGCGCCGGCCTCGCCTCGATGCCGCGCGACGTGCTCGAAGCCGCCCGCACCGACGGCGCGACCGAATGGCAGACCTTCCGGCGCGTCACCGTGCCGTTGCTCGCGCCGGTGCTGAGCGTCGTCTTCGTCACGATGATCATCAACGTCCTCAAGGTGTTCGACATCGTCTACGCGCTTGCGCCCGAGTCGGAATACGCCAAGGCGAACGTCATCGCCCTCGCGATGTACTTCGCGGCGTTCCAGGGAGGCGGGAACTTCGGCGTCGGCTCCGCGATCGCCGTCTTCCTGTTCCTGCTCGTCATCCCCGTCCTGGCGCTCAACATCCGGCGCTTCCGGAGAGAGGGCTGATGGCCGCCGCGGCGCCCGCCGTCGAGCTGCCCGCGCCGCACGACACGGTTGCGGCGAAGATCGTCCGTGCGGTCGCGCGGGGCCCGCTCCATCTCGTGCTCATCGCGATCGGAGGCCTGTGGCTCGTCCCGACGATCGGGCTCTTCATCACCTCGATCCTTCCCGCGTCCGCGCTCGCCTCCAAGGGCTGGTGGCAGGTCTTCTCCCACCCGAGCGTCGCCACCTGGTCGAACTACAACGCGCTCTTCCACAACGCGGGCCTGATCCAGGCGCTGAAGACGACCGCGTACATCGCGGTCGGTAACACCGTCGTCGTCGTCATCTTCGGCGCGATGGCCGGCTACGCGTTCGCGTGGCTCGACTTCCCGGGCCGTGACTGGGTCTTCATCGGCGTGATCGGGCTGCTCGTCGTGCCGCTGCAGATGGCGCTCATCCCGATGTTCAAGCTCTACGACGCGACGCATCTGTTCGACACCTGGGAGGGCATCGCGCTCTTCCACGTCGCCTTCGGCCTGCCGTTCGCGATCTTCCTGCTCCGGAACTTCTTCGTCGGCCTGCCGAAGGACATCCTCGAGTCGGCGCGCATCGACGGCGCCAACGAGATCGTCATCTTCGTGCGCCTCATCCTGCCGCTCGGACTTCCGGCGATCGCGTCACTTGCGATCTTCCAGTTCCTCTGGACGTGGAACGACCTTCTCGTCGCGCTGACCTTCGGACAGAACACGACGCCGATCACCGTGTGGATCGCGGGTCAGCTGCGCGAGTTCGGGACGAGCATCGACATCATCGCCCCGGCGTCGTTCATCTCGCTCGTCGTGCCGCTCTGCGTCTTCTTCGCATTCCAGCGCTACTTCGTCCAGGGACTGCTGGCCGGCTCGGTGAAGTAGTGCAGGTGGCCGTGGTCGGATCCGGCCTGGCCGGGTTCACGGCGTACCAGACGCTGCGCCGCAAGCTCGAGCCGGAGCAGATCGCGGTCTACGGGACCGACGACGACCCGGCCGCGATGTTCCGCCGCCGCGCGGCCGCGATCCGGCAGCGGGAGATGCGGTCGGAGAGCGACGGGCACTGCCGGCCGACCTCGTTCCCCGGCCTCGCGTTCCGCTCCGCCGTGGCGCGCCGGTCGCCGGCGCCCCTGCTCGGCTCGTTCTGCGACCGGTATCACCCGACGGTCGGCGAGTTCCTCGCGCATGTCGAGCGCCTGCGCGCCCACAGCGGCTGGGACCGCAGCGTGCGCCGCCGGCGGATCGAGCGCATCCGGGCGGTCGAAGGCGGCTTCGAGCTGGACGGCGAGGGCGTCTTCCGGCACGTGCTCGTCGCACCCGGGCATCCCGGCCTGAACGTGCCGGAGGAGCTGCACGGTGACCCCCGCGCCGTGCACGCGTACGAGCCGCACGAGTACGCGTCGACGGTGACCGTCGTCGGCGCCGGCCTCGCGGCCGCGACGGAGTGGCTGAACGCGCTCGACGCAGGGGCCGAGGTCGTCTCGGTGCGCCGGCGCGAGCCGGAGCGCAGGCCGCTCAACGTGCCGCGCGAGTACTTCTCCCGGCGCGGGCTTGCCGCGTTTCACCGGCTCGGTCCCGAGGAGCGGAGGGCGCGGCTGCGGACGCTGCTGGCCGCCTCCTATCCGCCCGGGCGAGCCTTCGACGAGCCCCTGGCGGCCGCCGAGGCCGACGGGCGCTTCCGGGTCGAGGCCGCACCGAACGGCGCAGCGCAGGTGATCTGCGCGACGGGATTCCGGCGGGGCTTCTGGCACGACCCTCTGCTCGCCGACCTCGTGGCCGAGCACGGGCTCGGGACGGAGAGCGAATGGGTCCTGCTCGCGCCCGACGCGACGGTGCCGGGCCTCACGGACGAGACGCGGACGCTCGCGCTTGCCGGTGTCGCCGCACAGTGGTCGTTCCCCGCGGCGGACACCCTTGCCGGCGCGAAGTATGTCGCCCACGCCTTCCTGCGCAGGGTCGAGGCATGTCCTACACGCTGAGAGGGCGCATCGAGTCGCGCCTGGCAGCGCTCCTGCCCGTCGTCGCGGCCGCGTGCGTCCTCGCCCTCGCGGAGCACCGCTGGTGGCCGGTCGAGGCCGCCGGGCTGATGGTCGGCGTCGGCCTCGCGCTCGACCTCCAGGTCTACGACCGCCTTATCCGGTACCAGCCGGGCTGGGCGGCGCTGCCGCTCGGCCTGCTCGAGCTCGCCGTCGTGCTGGGGCTGATGCGCGCCGCCGCCGTGGCGGCGCCGCTCGGGCAGGCGGTCGGCCTGTTCGGCGGCGGCTGGCTCTTCGCCCAGGCGCTCGGGCATGCGGGCTTCCCCCTGCTGCGGCTCGGCTACGCCGAGGAGGGAGGTGAGCTCGGGCGTCTCGGCAGCGCCTCCGCGGTCGTGCTCGGAGTCCTGCTCGCCACGGCCGGCGGCACGGCGTACGCGCTCCTGCCGCCGGTGGTGCACCTTGCGGCCGGCGTCCATCAGGGTCCGCTCGTGATCACCCACCGCGAGGTGCTCGTCGGCGAGCCGGGCGCCGTCGTGCGCGGCGGCATCGTCGTCCGCGCGAGCGGCGTGACGGTGAAGAACGTCTCCGTCGTCGGCGGCGAGAACGGGATCACGGTGGACGGGGTGCACGGGACCGTCCTCGACGGCGTCTCCGTCTCGGGCGCGAAGCTCGACGGCATCCACGTCCGGCTCGCGGGCATCGTCATCAAGAACTGCAGCATCGACATGCTGGGGAACGAGCTCGGCCAGGGAATCGACATCTCCTACAACATGGGCATGGGGATGAGCATGATCGAGGGCTGCACCATCATGGGCGGCATGGAAGGGATCACCACCCATTCCTCGATGTCCGACATCGTCGACAACCACGTCAGCCGAACGACCCTGAACGGGATCTCCGTGACCGAGATGTCGATGGGCATGGTGATGGACAACGAGGTGCGCGACGCCCTCGGCGTCGGCATCTACTGCAACGACCGCTCGATGTGCATGGTCGAGCGGAACACGGTCGTCGACACGCATCCCGACGTCGGGTCCGGCAACCCCTCCCGCCGCGGATTCGGCGTCCTCGCCAGCTTCCAGTCCGAGGCCGACCTGTGGGAGAACCAGCTGGCAGCCAACCCGGTCGCATCAGGCGCGGTCACCAACTCGGAGGTTTTGAAGGATCGCTCCTTCAGCTATCGTTAACCTAGTTAACGATATGCCGAAGACCGAGATCGACACCGTCGCCGTCGCCGAAGCACTCCGTCCGTCCCTCATGCGGATCAGCCGCGAGCTGCGCCGCGAGGCGCGGGCGGTCGGCGTGTCGCCCGAACAGGTCTCGCTGCTCGTGGCGATCAAGGTCGACCCGGGGATCGGTGTGCGCGGGCTGGCCGCCCGCGAGCGGATCAGCCCGCCGGCCATGACGAAGCACGTCGACCGGCTCGAGCGCGACGGGCTCGTCGCGCGCACGCCGAGCCCGGCCGACCGCCGCCGGGTCGGCCTGGCGCTGACGGCCGAGGGGCAGCGCGTGCTGCGCCGCGTCCGCTCCCGGCGCACCGCCTGGCTCGCCAGCCGCCTGCGCGACCTGACTCCGGACGAGCTGGCTGCACTGGCAGCTGCTGTGGAGCCGTTCTCGCGCCTCCTGCACGAGGAGGAGGCGCGGTGACCGCCGCGCTGCTCCGCTTCAACCGGCGTACGTTCTCGAGTCTCCGCTACCGCAACTATCGGCTCTTCTTCTGGGGCCAGGCGGTCTCGCAAACCGGCTCGTGGATGCAACGCATCGCACTCGGCTGGTTCATCCTGCAGCTCACGCACGGCAGCGCTTTCGCGGTCGGGCTCATGGCGCTCGCGCAGTTCATGCCGTACACGCTCTTCGGATTGTTCGCCGGCGTGCTCACGGACCGGCTGGACGCGCGACGGCTCGTCCTCCTGACGCAGGCCGCTCAGGTCGTGACTGCGGCCGCACTTTCCTGGATCGCAGTCGGCGGATTCGCGCGGCCGTGGATGCTCTACCTGATCGCCGCCGTCAACGGAACGGTGCTCGTGCTCGACGTGCCGTCGCGCCAGCAGCTCACCTACCGGATGGTGGGGCGCCTCGAGCTGCCGAACGCGATCGCGCTCAACTCGAGCCTCTTCAACGCATCGCGCATCTTCGGCCCGTCGCTCGCCGGCGTCTTGCTCGGCTTCGCGGGCGTCGGGGCCTGCTTCATCGTCAACGCGGTGAGCTTCCTCGCGGTGCTGCTCGGCCTGCTCGCAATGCGCACCCGCGAGTTCTTCCCGGTCGAGGAGTTCGAGCGGCCGGCGATTCTCGACGGGACGCGCGAAGGCGTCGCGTACGTTCGCCGCCGGCCGCGCATGCTCGTCGTGCTCGCGCTCACGCTCGTCCTGAGCACGTTTTGCTTCAACTTCAACGTCACGCTGCCGGTGCTCGCGTACACGACCCTGCACGCACACGCGGTCGTGTTCGGGATTCTCTCGGCAGTGTTCGGCGCAGGTGCCCTCGTCGGTGCGCTCGTCGCGGCGTCGCTCGGTCGCGCGTCGGCCAGAGTGATGATCGTCGGCTCCCTCGTCTTCACGGGGTCGGAGCTGGTGCTCGCGCCCGTGCACGGCGCGTACCTCGCCGGCGCGCTGCTCTTCCTCACCGGTGCGGGGTTCACCGCATGGTCGGCGAACTCGAACGCGTCGATGCAGCTCGCCGCACCCGATCGGCTCCGCGGCCGCATCATCGGCCTCTACTTCTACGCCTTCAACGGCACCGGCCCGCTCGGCGGTCTCCTGGCCGGCTGGCTCTGCGCCCGCGGCGGCACGGAGCTCGCATTCGTCGTCGGGGGGCTCGCCGGGCTCGCGGGCACGGGAGTCGCGGCAGCCGCCGTCCGGCGGCAGCGTCGGCGCGAGGCCGCGGAGGCTCGCCGGCGGGTGTTGCGGAAAGTCGCGGTTTCGTAAGTTCGCACCTCTCGCACCCGGGTGCGCAAGTTTCCTCGAGGGGCGGCATCTTCATTGTCAAGCCGGGCGGTGGGCCGCAGCCCGCCCGGCCCTTTTTCTCTCTAAGGTTGCAGGATGTCCGCCTCCGGGAAGGGTACGGCGGCCTTCCGCACACCCGACGAGCGCTTCACCGACCTGCCGGACTACCCGTTCGCGCCGCACTGGCTCCACCTCGACGGGCTGCGCCTGCACTATCTCGACGAGGGCGGCGGCGACGGGATGCTGCTGCTGCACGGCGAGCCCACGTGGTCGTTCCTGTGGCGGCGCCTGATCCCGCCGCTCGCCGCGCGCGTGCGCGTGATCGCGCCGGATCTCCTCGGCTTCGGCCGCTCCGACAAGCCGACGGACTCCGGCTGGTACTCGTACGACCACCATGTCGAGACGATCGCGAGGCTCGTCGCCGAGCTCGACCTCCGGCGGCTGACCGTGGTCGTGCACGACTGGGGCGGCCCGATCGGGCTGCGCCTCGCGGTCGAGCACGAGGAACGGGTCGGGCGGCTCGTGATCCTCGACACCGGCATCGGCGCCGGCAGCGCGCCGAGCGAGACCTGGCTCCGCTTCCGAGCCGTCGTGCGCGAGCTCGGAGGCGATCTCGACATCGGCCGGCTCGTCGCGGCCGGGACGTCGCGGGGCCTGACGGACGAGGTCCGCGCCGCCTACGACGCCCCGTTCCCGACGCCGGAGTCGAAGGCGGGCGCGCTCGCCTTCCCGGAGCTCGTGCCGACCGAGCCGGAGCATCCGAGCGCCGCCGCCATGCTGCGCGTGCGCGCTGCGCTGGAGGACTGGCGCAAGCCGGCCCTCGTCGTCTGGGGCGCCGAGGACGCGGTGCTGCCGCCACGGGTCGCGGAGCGGTTCGTCGAGCTGCTTCCCGGTGCGCGGGGCCCGCTGCTGCTCGAAGGCGCGTCGCACTTCCTGCAGGAGGACCGCCCGGACGAGCTGGCGGCCGCGATTCTCGACTTCATCGCGTGACGAAGGCGCTCCGGGCGTCGACCCGGCCGGCCTCGCCCTCGCAGTCAAGAGAATCGCCGGATAGCCGATTACAGTGAGGTGAGGACCGTGCCTCCCCTCCGGGACCTCAAGCCCTGGCACCTCTACCTCGGCGTCGGCCTGGCGCTGATCCCGGTCTACTTCGCCTTTGCGTCCGGCGGGGACGCGCAGTCCGCCGTCTTTCTCGTGGTCAACGGCGCGGCGCCGCCTGCCGTTCTCTACGGGATCCGGCTCCACCGACCCGAGCTGCGGCTGCCCTGGTACCTGTTCGCGTTCGCGTTCGCCTGTTCGGTGGTGGCCAACGTGCTCGCGCTCGCCCAGCCGAACGCGCCCGAGCCTTCCTTGTCCGACGGCATGTTCCTCGCCGCCTACCCGTTCGCCGCGGCGGGCCTGCTGCTGCTGATGTTCTCGGCCAGCGGCCGGCACAAGCTCGCCGCGCTCGCCGACGCGGGCATCGTCACGTTCGCCTTCGCGGTCTTCCAGTGGACATACGTGATGGCCCCGGCGATCCGCGCGGCCGGCGGCACCGGCGAGCGGATCGTCGACGGGCTCTATCCGGCGATGGACATCCTCCTGCTCGCCGGCCTGTCCGGGTTCTTCGTCTCGCCCGCATGGCGCGCGCCATCGTTCCGCCTTCTCGGGGCGGGCATCGGGGCGCTCTTCGTCGGCGACGAGGTGGTCGGGCTCGCGCCGAGCTCATACAGCGCGGGCAGCTGGATCGACACGTTCTTCCTGCTCGCGTACGTGCTTCTCGCCGTCGCGGCCCTGCACCCGTCGATGACGGAGCTCTCGCGGTCGCGCAGCATGCCGACGCTGCGGGTCAGCCCGGGCCGTGTAGGGGTGCTCGCCGCCGCCCTGCTCGTCGCTCCTGTCGTGCTCGTCACGCAGAAGCTGCGCGGAAAGCCGCTCGACCTGTACGAGGTGCTGTCGCTCGCGGCGGCGAGCTCCGTCCTCGTCGTCGCACGCTTCACCGGCATCCTGCGTGCGCTCGAGCGGATCCGCCTCCGAGAGCGCAGCGCCCGTGCCGAGGCCGAGGCGATGCAGCGGCAGCTTGCCGAGCAGAACGAGCGGCTCCTGGAGGCCGACCGGCTCAAGGACGAGTTCGTCGCGCTCATCTCGCACGACCTGCGTACACCGCTCACGTCGATCATCGGCTATGTCGAGCTCGCGCTCGACGAAGACGTCGGACCGGTGCTGGACGGCGAGCGGCGCTCCTATCTCGAGGTCGTCTCGCGCAGCTCGGAGCGGCTGCTGCGCTTGGTGGACGACCTGCTGTTCGTGGCGCGCCTCCAGGCAGGAAGGCTCGTGCTCGACCCGACGGAGCTCGACCTTGCGGCGATCGCGCGGCAGTCGGTGACGGAGGCGCAACCCCGCGCCGAGCGAAAGGGCCTCGAGCTGTCGTGCTTCGGCGAAGGCCCTGTGCCGGTGCAGGGAGACCGGGGCCGGATGTTCCAGCTGCTGGACAACCTCGTCTCGAACGCGATCAAGTTCACACCCGAGGGCGGCGAGATCCACGTGCGGACGAGGCAGACGGAGAACGGCGCCGTGCTCGAGGTGAGCGACAACGGAATCGGGCTTGCGCCGGGAGAGATCGAGCGCGTGTTCGAGCGCTTCTTCCGCTCGTCCCGCGCCGTCGACGGCCAGATTCCGGGCACGGGTCTCGGCCTCTTCATCGCCAAGGCGATCGCCGAGGCACACGGCGGCTGCATCTCCGTGTCGAGCCGCGACGAGGGCGGGACGACCTTCCGGATCGAGCTGCCGGCTCAGCTCGAGACGGGTGCACAGATGCCGCGCGCGGAGTTGGTCGCATGAGCGAGCCGCTCGTGCTCGTCGCGGACGACGACGACGACATCCTGCTGCTCGTCACGACGCGGTTGCGACGCGACGGCTTCGAGGTGGTGGCTGCCCGCGACGGCGACGAGGCGCTCGCTCTCGTGCGTGCGCAGCGACCGCGTGTGGCGGTGCTGGACATCGGCATGCCGGGACTCGACGGGCTCGAGGTGCTCGCGCAGATCCGCGCCGACGCGGGGCTGCGCGACACGCGCGTGCTGCTGCTGACGGCGAAGGCGCAGGAATCGGACGTGCGCCGTGGCTACACGGCCGGCGCCGACGCGTACGTCCGCAAGCCGTTCTCGCCGGCCGAGCTGTCCTCGCGCGTGCGCGAGCTCGTCGACCAGACGGCAGGAACGGGACAGTGACGAGGCTCGCCGACGTCTCCCGGGAGTTCCGGGCCGGCGCTCTCTTCCTCGCCGCCGGCCTCGTCCTGACCGGTGTCTACTTCGCCCTTCCGGCGGGCGGAGCCGTCGCACTGACGGTCTACGAGAGCCTCGGCGCGGCCGCGTCGCTCGCGATCCTCGCCGGCGTCCGCCGCTTCCGGCCCGAGCACCGGCTGCCCTGGCTCCTCCTCAGCGCGGGCAACGCGCTCTTCGTGATCGGCGACGTCCTGTCGGACCTCAGCGTCGGCGCAGCTTGGGTTCCCTCGCCCTCCGACGGCTTCTACCTCGCCGGGTATCCGTTCCTCACCGCCGCGCTCGTGCTGCTCGTGCTCTCTGCCGGCGGCCGCGATCGCACGGCGGCGTTCGCCGACGTCGGGATCGTCACCTGCGCGTTCGCGCTGTTCCAGTGGGTGTTCGTGATGGCACCGGCGATCCGCGCCGGCAGCGGCACCTCCGGGCAGGTCGTCGCCGGTCTCTACCCGGCCATGGACGTCGTGCTCCTCGCGGGCTTCGCGGGGTTCTTCGTCTCGCCGGCCTGGCGCACGCCGTCGTTCGGGCTCCTCTCCGCAAGCGTGGCCGTGTTCTTCATCGGCGACGAGATCTACGGGCTGTCGCCCGGTACGTACCGGACCGGCGATTGGCTCGACGCGACGTGGATGCTCTCCTACGTGCTCTTCGGCGCCGCGGCCCTCCACCCGTCCATGCGGACGCTTTCGATGCCGCGGCGCATGGCGTCGCTGCGGGTCAGCCGGGTGCGGATCGGACTGCTCGCCGCAGCGCTGCTCAGCGCGCCCGTCGTCCTGCTCGTGCAGCACGAGCGCGGGGGACGTCTCGAGATTCCAGCGGTGTTCGCCTGCGCGGCGGCGGTGGCGGTGCTCGTCGTCGGGCGGCTCACGGGGATCCTGCGGGCACTCGAGCGAATCCGGCTGCGCGAGCGGGCGGCGCGGACGCTGGCGGAGGAGGCCCAGATGCAGCTTGTCGAGCAGAACGAGCGGCTCGTCGAGGCCGACCGGGTCAAGGACGAGTTCGTCGCGCTCATCTCGCACGACCTGCGCACGCCGCTCACGTCGATCATCGGCTACGTCGAGCTTGCCCTCGACGAGGACGTCGACCCACCCCTGGACGAGGAGCGGCGGTCGTATCTCGACGTCGTGTCGCGCAGCTCGGAGCGGCTGCTGCGGCTCGTCGACGACTTGCTGTTCGTCGCGCGCCTCCAGGCCGGGCGCCTCGTGCTCGAGCCGTCCCAGCTCGATCTTGCCGAGATCGCGGTCCAGGCGGTCGCGGAGGCGCGGCCGCACGCCGAGCGCAAGGGCCTCGCGCTCTCCTTTCTCGGCGACGGCCGGGTACCGGTGGAGGGCGACCGCGGCCGGATCTTCCAGCTGCTGGACAACCTCGTCTCGAATGCGGTCAAGTTCACGCCGGAAGGCGGCCGGATCGACGTGCGCACGTTGCGCGCCGTGGGCGGCGCTGTGCTCGAGGTCAGCGACACCGGGATCGGACTGCCGCCGGGTGAGCACGAGCGCGTGTTCGAGCGCTTCTTCCGGTCCACCCTCGCAGTGAGCAACCAGATCCCCGGCACGGGTCTCGGCCTGTTCATCGCCAAGGCGATCGTGGACGCGCACGGCGGCCGGATCTCCGCGTCGCTTCGCGACGGCGGCGGCACGACCTTCCGAATCGAGCTGCCGGCCGAAGCGCGCAGCACTTCGGCCGGGGAAGAGGTTGTGCTCCGCAGAGCGGACGCCGGCTGAGCCGGCGGAGACAAGCCGCGTTCTCGACCTTCTCCGGGACAACGGTGAAGAGGTCGCGGGCTTGGCCCGCGGCCGCTCCGCGAAGCCGAACCCGGTCCCGCCTGAAGTGCGCAGCACTTCAGGCGGAAGGCGCCCTGTAACGGTAGCCGAAGCCGCGCACGGTCTCGATCGGTACCTCGTCGGGCGCGTCGGGCTCGAGCTTGCGACGCAGGTAGCCGATGTAGAGCTTCACCTGGTCGCCGCCGACGCCGAACGAGTCGCCCCAGACGAGATCGAGCAGCTGGTCGCGGCTCAGCACCTGCCGCGGGTTGCGGACGAAGGTCGAGAGGAGCCGGAACTCGAGCGGCGTCAGCTGCACCTCGCGCTCGCCGACGATGACTCGCCGCTGGCCCCAGTCGATCGAGAGGTAGGCATCGGCATACGTCTCCGGCTCGTCCGCCGAGGCGCCGCGAGAGGCACGCCGCAGCAGCGCCTGGACGCGCGCGACGAGCTCCTGCTTGCCGAAGGGCTTCACGACGTAGTCGTCCGCGCCGCTCTGCAGTCCGCGCACCCGCTCGAGCTCGTCGCCGCGCGCGGTCAGCATCAGCACGGGAACCTCGGACATGTCGCGAATCCGCTCGAGCATCTCCCAGCCGTCGAGCTCGGGCATCGACACGTCGAGCACGACGAGGTCGGGCCGGTGGGCATGGAACTCCCGCATGCCCTCGCGGCCGTTCGCCGCCTCGTGGACGATCACGCCGCTCCGCTCGAGCAACGTCCTCACGAGGCCCCGGATGTCGTCGTCGTCGTCCACGACCAGGACGCGGGATTCGCTCATACCTGTTTCATACCACCGCCATGCTCGTTTCGGGCGGGCGGCGCCGAAGGTCACCCCATGGCGACCATCCTGATCGTGGATCCCGATCCGGCCACCCGGTCGCTGCTCGAGCTTCTCATCCTGCGGCTCGGTCACAGACCGATCGGCCAGCGCGAGCTGTCCGAGGGGGAGGAGCCCGACCTGATACTGCTGGAGCCGGTCTCGCGCGCGGGTCTGCGTCTCACCCGTAGGCTGCGAGACCAGCTTCCGCAGCTGCCGGTCCTCTGCGTCAGCATCGACGCGCCGAGCTGGGAGACTCGAGAGCTCGGCGTCGTCGGCTACGTCATGAAGCCCTTCCGGCGCTCGCAGCTCGAGCAGGCACTCGAGCTTGCACTCGTCCCGGCTCCGGAAGCCATCGAGGCCCGGCGCACGGCGTAGGGCCGGGCGCGCTCCTTCCCCGACGCGCCCGGCCCTCCTCCCGCCGCGAGCTCGCCCCGCTCCCCCGCGCGGGGGATGCACGCGCCGACGGCACGGGTACCCTTCGCCTGCTTACTCTTGTAGTCACTCGGGGCACGCTGGAAATCGGCTCCGGACGGACGAGACGAAGTGAACGAGCGACTCGTAGCCGAGCAGACGTTCAAGTACGCGGAGGAGTTCTCCGCGCTCTATGCGAACGAGCGTGCAGAGCGGAGGCGCGCCGAGGAAGCGCTGACGAGGCTCGAAGCGTCCTACGACACGACCGTGCGCGCGCTGGCTGCGGCGCTCGAGCTCCGAGACGACGTGACCGGGCAGCACGCAGAGCGGGTGACGGCGCTCGCGCTCAGGCTCGCAGCCGCCGTCGCGCCGCCTCTCGCCGAGGACACGGCCGTCGCGCACGGCTTCCTCCTGCACGACATCGGCAAGATCGGCATCCCCGATGTCGTGCTGAACAAGCCCGGGACGCTCGACGCGGACGAGCGCGCGCTCATGGAGACGCACACCGAGCTCGGCGAGCGGATCGTCGCCGGCATCCCGTATCTCGACGGCCGCGCGCGTGAGGTGATCGCACATCACCACGAACGGTGGGACGGCTCGGGATACCCCTCGTGCGCGAAGGGGCCGGAGATTCCGCTCGCAGCACGGATCTTTGCGATCGCCGACGCGTTCGACGCGATGACGAACGACAGGCCCTACCGCCGCGCCCTCCCCGTGCAGCATGCACTCGCCGCCATCGCCGACGGAGCCGGGACGCAGTTCGACCCGGAGCTCGTCGAGGCGTTCCTGGCCCTCATGCGCGACACACCGCCGGCGGGGTAAGGGGCATGGATCGGTCCGCGGCGGAGACAACCGTGCTCGTCGTCGAGGATGACGCCATGGTGCGCGGCTGGATCCGACTCTCGCTGGAGGGCACCGAGTTTCGGCTCGTCGGCGAGGCCGCGAGCGCGAGCGAGGCGACCGAGCTGCTGCCGCGGCGTCTGCCCGAACTGCTGCTCATCGACTTTCGCCTCAGTGACGGTGCGGGCACGGAGCTCGTGCGGGCGCTGCGACTGCAGGGCCTCGCGGCACCGGCCGTCCTCATGACGGCGCACTACGAGCCCGGCTTCAACGAGGTGGCCCGCGAGGTCGGTGCACAGGGCAGCGTGCTCAAGACGGGAAGCTCGGAAGAGCTGCTCAAGGCGCTGCGCTGGGTCCGTGACGGACGAGCGGCCTTCGACCCCAGGCATCCGCCACGCGACCCGAGCCGCGCCGCCCTGAGCCCGCGCGAGCGGGAGGTGCTCCGGCTCGTCGCGGCGGGCAGGACGAACCGCCAGATCGCAGACGACCTCGCCATCGGCGCAGAGACGGTCAAGACGCTCGTCGGCCGTACGTTTGCCAAGCTCGGGGTGAGCCGCAGGGCCGAGGCCGTGGCGACCGGGCAGCGGATGGGCCTGCTGTGACGATCGGCGACGAGGAATACGCGAGGCTCGCGCACGACGTGATGTCGCCGTTGGCGGTGATCGTCGGCTACGCCGAGCTGCTACGGACCCGCGACGACGAGAAGATCCGCCGTGATGCGCCGGAGGTGATCTTCGAGGCGGCCGAGCAGCTGCGAACCGCGGTGCGCGCGCTCGTCTACGGGACCGACCGCGCCGACACGGCGGCTGCGGCACACCCGAACGGCTCCTCCCCGCATCTCTTCCGAGGCGTTCGCCGGAGGATCGTGGTCGTCGACGACGACCCGATCGTCCGGCGGCTCCTGCGCACGACACTTCCGAGCGAATCGTTCGACGTGCTCGAGGCGTCGAACGGCGACGCTGCGCTCCGGCTCGTCGACGGCGCCGATGCGTCGCTCGTCGTGCTCGACTGGCATCTTCCGGGCCGCACGGGCGACGACGTCCTGGCCGAGAGCAAGCGGCGCGCTCCTGCACTGCCGGTGCTCGTCCTGACGGCGGAGCAGGATCCCGGGGAGCGCGACCGCGCCGTACAGCTCGGCGCGGACGTGTTCCTGACGAAGCCGTTCAGCCCGTCAGAGCTGCTCGAGGCGATCGAGCGGCTGCTGGGCGAGAGCGCGCTCGATCAGGGTGCGTAGCTCCTTCGCCGAGTAGCTGCTCTTCTCGAACAGGGACACCGTCCTCATCCGGAGGTCGCTCCGCTCGGCCGCACTGAGGCGGCGGCCGGTCAGCACGATCACGGGGATCAGGCGGAGCTGGGGATCGGCGTGGAGACGCTCGAGCAACGCGAAGCCGTCGAGCTTCGGCAGCATCAGGTCGAGGACGATCGCGTCCGGCCGCTCGACGGCGATCGCGGCCAGCGCCTCCTCGCCGTCGCCGGCCTCGCCGAAGCCGAGGTCGCTCTCCTGCAGCGTCTCGACCACGAGCCGGCGGACGCTCGCGTCGTCGTCGACGACGAGGACGAGGCCGCGTCTGCCTGGGAGGACGCGCTCGATCGCGGCGAGCAGCTGTGCGCGCGAGAACGGCTTCGTGAGGAAGTCGGAGGCGCCGAGCGCCGACGCCCGGTCACGCCCGTTCCGGCCGGTGCAGATGATGACGGGCACGCTCGCGGTCGAACGGTCCCGCTTCAGCTCGCTCAGCACCTGCCAGCCGTCGAGCTCGCCGGCGAGGACCATGTCGAGGCACACGAGCGCGGGCGGGTTCCTCCTGATCGACGCGAGCGCGTCCTCGCCGGTCGAGACGATCTCGACCGCGCAGCCGGCGTCGGCCAGGTGCTCGGTGAGCAGGGCCGCCGCCGGCTCCTCGTCCTCGACGACGAGCGCGCGCCGCGCCGTCACGACGCTGCGCGCGCTTTCCACCGGCAGCTCGAACCAGAAGGTCGATCCCCTCCCTTCTTCGCTCTCGAACCCGATCCGGCCGCCGTGCGTCTCGACGATCTCGTGGCAGAGCGCGAGCCCGAGCCCGGTACCTCCGATCTCGCGCGTGTCGGAGGAATCCACACGGAAGAACTTCTTGAAGACGTTGCGCTGCTCGACGAGGGGAATGCCGAGGCCCCGATCCTCCACCGAGACCCGCGCCACCACCCCGTTCACGCGATCCGCGGTGACGACGACGGGCCCGCCTGCGGGTGAGTACTTGATGGCGTTGGACAGCAGGTTCCCGACCAGCTGGACGATCCGTTCCTCGTCTGCGGCGACGCGGAGCGGATCGTCGTCGAGCTCGAGCGTGATCGTGTGCGCGTTGCTCTGGCCGCCGTACAGCGCGACCGTCCGGCGGAGGAGCGCGCCGAGCTCGAGCGGCTCGATCGAGAGGGTGAAGCCCCCTGACTCGATTCGCTGGAGGTCGAGGAAGTCGTTGATCAGGCCGGTCAGGCGGAGCGCCTCGTTGTGGATCGTGCGGAGGTACTCGTGGCTCGTCTCGACATCGAGATCCCGCGTGACGAGCAGCTCCGCGAAGCCGAGCACCCCGGCCAGCGGAGTTCGGAGCTCGTGCGACACCGTGGCGACGAGGTCGGACTTCATCTGCTCCGCCTCTCGCTCTGCCGTCGTCTCGCGCAGCATGAACAGGCGTCCGACGAGCTGGCCGTCCGCGGCGTACACCGGCGTCGTGTATCGCTTGACCCAGCGCCCCGAGAGGAGCTCGAACTCGTCCTCGCCTCGGTAGTCGGGATCCTCCTCGATCGCCCGCAGCGGCCGGAGATATGCGTCGCGATCACGCATGTAGTCGGCGAACGCCGCCGCGCGCTCCCAGACGGACTCGTGGTCGGCGCAGCCGGGGAGCATCTCGTCGAGCAGCTCCTCGTAGGCGTGGTTGACGACCTCGGCGGAGCCGGCGGAGTTGACGAGGAGGATGCCGTCGCGGGTCGCGTCGAGCACGGCGCTGTTGACGCGCGCCAGCCGCTCGACCTCACGTTCCGAGGTCACCTCCCGCACGACGAGCAGCCTGCCGATCAGCTCGTTGTCGGCGTCGCGAACCGGTGTGGTGTTGCGTTGGATCCAGCGGCCGTCCTCGAGCTGGTAGACGTCGACCGACTCGCGCTCCGGGTCGGCCCTGATGGCGTCGAGTGCAGCGATGTACGCGTCGGGGTCTGTGGTGTGGGCGGCGACCCCTCGACCCTGCTCCCAGATCGTCTCGCCCGAGCCGTACGGGAGGACGTTCTCGACGAGGCGCTGCTTGGCGGTGTTCTCGAGGATGATCCGGCCGTCGAAGTCGACGAGGAGGATCGAGTCGGTCACGGCTTCGAGCACCGCGTTGTTGATGCGCGCGAGCCGCTGCGCCTCTGCGTACTGGAGCGTGTGGGCGAGGGCGGCGGCGGCCTGGTCGGCGAGATGCCGGATCACCGCCTGGGCCTCCGGATCGAAGGGCTGGTCGTCCGCGCGGGCGAGGAGCGCGACGCCGAGCGGGCGACCGCCGTGCAGGATCGGGACGCCGAGCTCGTGCCGCACGGCGACCTCGCCGCCGACGCTGGCGATCCGCAACGATGCCTGGCCGTACGAGGCGGTGACGAGCCGGCTCTCGTCGAGTGCCCGGCCGGCGACCCCGCCGCCCGCGAGAGGAGAGCCGACGAGAGCGTGATCGAGGCCGACGACGGCGAGGCAGACCGGCAGACCTTCGCCCCCGTCGCCGAGATAGAGGGCGCCGGCGTCCGCGCCGGCCGCGTCCGACAGGGCGTGGAGAACCGCGCGGGCGAGCGCGCTCCTGTCGGTCTCTCCTGCGAGACGCTCGGCGAGGGCATAGAAGGCCTCGATCCGGCCCTTCTCGCGGGCGAGCTCGTCGCGGGAGCGCTGCAGCTCACTCCGCTGTGCGGCGAGCTCGTCGTTTGCCGCCAGCAGCCGCTCCTGCTGGTCCTCGAGCTCCGACGTCTGCAGCTCGAGCTCGGCGTTCTGGCTCTCGAGCTCGTCGCGGCTCTCCTGGAGCGACGCGGCCATGTCGTTGATCGCCGCGCCGAGCTCGCCGAGCTCGGCCGGGCCCGCGTCGACGAGCCGCGCGCTGAGGTCGCCGCCCTGGAGCGTCCGCGCCACACCGACGGCACGGCGGATCGGGTTGACGATCTCGCGGCCGAGGAAGGCCGCGAAGAGCAGGACGAGCAACGCCCAGCCGCCGAGCGCGGCGATGCCGATCAGCGTCGCTTCGTGCCCGCTCGCGTGCGCGCTGGCGTTGCGAGCGTTCTCGAGCGCGTGCTCCGCGTTCTCGAATGCGTCGACGTCGGTCTGGATGGCGTCGACGCGGCGCTTGCCCTCGGCGGTGCTCGACACGGCCTGCGCATGCGTCAGGGGACCGCGCGTGATCCTCGCGACATACGGTCGGGAGTAGTCCGTGATGAACGCCTCGATCCCCAGCACGACCGTCCGCGCCCGCTGCTCCTGTGCGGGGTTGTCGCCGACGAGCGCCTCTAGCTGCCTGCTCCGCGCAGGGAACTCGGCCAGGGCCCGGTGCCAGGGTTGGAGGAAGCTCTGCTCGCGCGTGATCACGTAGGCGCGCGGCGAGGTCCACAGGTCGATCAGTACGCGGTCGAGCGCGTAGGAGCTCGCGAGCACGTTGCTCGAGTGGTTGGCGCGGCTGCTGGAGTCGCGGAGGTGGCCGATCGTCGTCAGCTGGAAGGCGAGGGCGCCGGCGACGATCAGCGCGAGAACGGCGCTCGTCGCGAGCAGCCGGCCGCGAATGCCGAGCTTCATCCGAGCCTCCGGTAGGCGTGCGGGCCGATCTCGTCGAGCCCGAAGCGGGCGGCGCTGCTCACGCGCTCGCTGCGACCGAGCAGGAGGACGCCGTCGCGCGCGAGCGACGATGCGAGCTGCGCGTGCAGCGTCTCCTTCGCCTCCGGCGAGAAGTAGATGGCGACGTTGCGGCAGAGGACGACGTCCCACTTCCCCGGCGCCGGACCGTCACGCAGCAGGTCGCGCTGCTCCCAGCGGAGCCGGGAGCGAATCGCGTCCGAGACGTTCGGGCCGAACCCGTTGCCGGCGCGCGCCGCCCTGAGATTCTCCTCGAGCAGGTCGCTGCCGAGAAGAAACGAGCGCTCGAGCGCACCGGCGCGGGCGAGCAGCATGCCGACCGAGTACAACTCGGAGCCGTCCGCACACCCGGCCGACCATATTCTCGTCTTCCGCTCGCGCTCGATGAAGGGCGGCAGCAGCCGGCGCTCGAGCAGCTCGAACTGCTCGGGATCGCGGAACAGGCCGGAGACCGAGACCGCGACCGAGCGTCGAAAGCGCGCGCGCGCCCCGGGATCGGCCTGTAGACACCGAGCGAGGCCGCCGACACCCGTCACCTGCTCCCGCTCGAGCGCCCGGCGTACACGCTCGTGGACGTGCGCCTCTCGGTAGCGGCCGAGCTCGAGCCCGGCCGCCCGGGCGAGCGCTTCCGGAACCTCAACGAGCACGCGGCCCCCGCTCGAGCAGGTCACGGACGGCGGCGACGAGCTCGGCCGGGCTGAACGGCTTGGCCACGAAGAGGTCGGCGCCGGCGTTCATCCCGGCTTCTTGATCGGCAGCCTGGGCCCTCGCCGTGAGCATGACCACCGGCACGGCGGCCAGCCGCTCGTCCCGGCGCAGGTGCTCGACGACCTCGAGCCCGCTGCGGCCCGGCATCATCATGTCGACGATCACGACCGCGGGCTCGAGCTCCGCGGCGAGCGCCAGGGCCTGCTCGCCGTCCGCCGCCTCGACGACCGTGCAGAACCCCTCGAGCGTCGCTCGCGCAAGCGCTCGCAGCACGCGCTCGTCGTCGCAGACGAGCACGGTCGGGAGAGTCGGCTCACCGCGGGAGATTTGACAAACGGTAGCGCGGTGGCCGGTCGCCACGCCGGTGTCCCCCGTTTGTCCGGCGAGTCGGCCACCGGAGCCTCCCTCATACCTGACTCCTGCCCCGGCTCACCCGTGTTTCACATCCCCGGCGCCGTTGCTGTGGGCATGGCGAGCATCCTCATCGCAGTGCCGGCGGCGAGCATCCGACAGCTGCTGGAGCAGGTCGTCGAAGGTCTCGGCCACGAGGCGGCGACGTCACCCGATATCCCGAGCGCGCTCGGCTGCGACGTGCTCGTGCTCGACCCGGGCTGGCCGGACGCGTACCGGCTCGCTCTGAAGCTGCGGGCGCGCCGTCCCGAGCTCCCCGTCGTCTGCGTGAGCAGCCGCAGCCCGTGGACGTTCGCCGCGCAGCTCCGGTCGAGCGCGTTCCTCGTGCTGCCGGTGGGGCTCGACGAGCTCGAGAGCGCGCTCCGCGACGCGGTCGCCGAAGGCGTCACGCGCAGCTAGGCGGCGGCTCGGCGCGGGTGGAAGATCACCCACGCGACGAGCACGAGCCCGCCCGCCGTCGCGGGGGCGGCGAAGGGCTCGTCGACGTCGAGGACGAGGAGCGCGACACCGGAGACGCCGGCGAGCACGCCGGAGAGGAAGACGAGCCAGACGGCGGCGAGCTGTGCTGCGGCCCAGGCCACGGGCTCAGCTTAGGGAGCCGGTGAGCCGATCGTCCAGGTCTCGCCGCTGTGGAGGAGCTTGGCCAGATCCCCGGCGCCCCGCTTCTCCGTCGCCGTCACGATCTGCTCGGCCATCAGGTCGTCGTAGACCGGACGCTCGATGTCGCGGAACACGCCGACCGGGGTGCCGCCGTGCGACTCCTGCGTCACGCGCGAGAGCGCGAACGCGAGCGCCGCCGTCTCGTGCTTCGCGTCGTGGACGAGCACGTGCTCCTCGTCGGCGCCGCAGACCTCCATCGAACCGTCCGAGCGCTGGCGGAGCGCCTTCTCCCGGTCGGCGCCCCAGCGGATCGGCTCGCCGTGGCGGAGGGCGATCCGGCTCACGCCTTCCTTGTCGTCGCGAACGAACGCGAACGCGTCGTCGTTGAAGATCGGGCAGTTCTGGAAGATCTCGACGAACGCGCTGCCGCGGTGCGCGCAGGCGGCTCGGAGCACGTCGCTCATCCCCGCCTTGTCCGTGTCGATCGCGCGCGCGACGAACGTCGCCTCCGCGCCGATCGCCAGGCTCAGCGGATTGAACGGCCAGTCGAGCGAGCCCATCGGCGTCGACTTCGTCACCTTGCCGAGCTCGCTCGTCGGCGAGTACTGCCCCTTCGTCAGGCCGTAGATCCTGTTGTTGAAGAGCAGGATCTTGACGTTCACATTGCGTCGCAGCGCATGGATCAGGTGGTTGCCTCCGATCGAAAGCGCGTCGCCGTCGCCGGTGACGACGAACACCGTCAGATCCGGCCGTGACACGGCCAGTCCCGTCGCGATCGCCGGCGCGCGCCCGTGAATGGAGTGCATGCCGTACGTGTTCATGTAGTACGGGAAGCGCGCCGCGCAGCCGATGCCGCTGATGAAGACCGTGTTCTCCCGCTCGATGCCGAGCTCCGGCATGAACGACTGCATCGCGGCGAGGATCGCGTAGTCGCCGCACCCCGGGCACCAGCGCACCTCCTGGTCGGTGCGGTAGTCCTTCGCCGTCAGCGACAGCTTGTGCCCGTTGCCGTTGCCGTCGCTCACGAGTCGACCATCGCCTCGATTGCGTGCGCGACCTCGTCGGCGCGCAGCGGCAGACCGCTGACGCGGTTGTAGCCGACCGCGTCGACGAGGAACTCGGCGCGGACGAGCTTCAACAGCTGGCCGAGGTTCATCTCAGGGACGAGAATCTTGTCGTAGCGTCGCACCACCTCGCCGGTGTTGCGCGGGAACGGGTTCAGGTGCTGCAGGTGCGCGTGTGCGATCTTGCGCCCGGTGCGCCGCACGCGCTTGCAGGCCGCGGCGATGGGGCCGTACGTGCCGCCCCAGCCGAGGACGAGCACGCGCGCGTCGCGGTCGGGGTCATCCACCGCGAGCTCGGGGATGTCGCCGGCGATCCCCGCAACCTTCTGGGCGCGCAGGCGCGTCATCAGGTCGTGATTGTCGGGGTCGTAGGAGATGTTCCCGCTGCGGTCCGCCTTCTCGAGCCCGCCGATGCGGTGCTCGAGACCCCGTGTGCCGGGTACCGCCCATGGCCGCGCGAGCGTCTTCTCGTCGCGCAGGTAGGGGAGAAACTCGCGCTCGGAGTTCGGCTCGGTCGTGAACGTCGTCGAGATGTCCGGCAGCGCGTCGAGCTCCGGGAGCAGCCACGGCTCGGAGCCGTTGGCGAGGTACGCGTCGGAGAGCAGGTACACCGGCGTGCGGTACTTGAGCGCGATCCGGCACGCCTCGATCGCCGCGGCGAAGCAGTCCGACGGCGAGTGCGCCGCGACGACGGGCACCGGCGACTCCGAGTTTCGTCCGAACAGCACCATCAGCAGGTCGCCCTGCTCCGGCTTGGTCGGCATCCCCGTCGACGGGCCGGCGCGCTGGATGTCGCAGATCACGAGCGGCAGCTCGAGCATGATCGCGAGCCCGATCGTCTCCGCCTTCAGCACGATCCCCGGACCCGCCGAGGTGGTCACGCCGAGCATGCCGCCGAACGCGGCGCCGACGGCGGCGCCGGCGGCCGCGATCTCGTCCTCCGCCTGGAACGTGCGCACGCCGAAGTTCTTGTAGCCGGCGAGCTCCTCGAGGATCGAGCTCGCCGGCGTGATCGGATACGCGCCGAGGAACAGCGGCAGCCCCGACAGCTTCGAGGCGGCGATCAGTCCGTAGGAGAGGGCCTGATTACCGGTGATGTTCCGGTAGGTGCCCGGCAGCAGCTTCGCGGGCTTGATCTCGTACGTCACGGCGAACGTCTCCGTCGTCTCGCCGAAGGCGTAGCCCGCCTGCAGCGCCCTGACGTTCGCCTCGGCGATCTCCGGACGCCGCGTACCGAACTTCGCCTGCAGGAACTCGATCGATGGCTCGATCGAGCGGCCGTACAGCCACGACATCAGGCCGAGCGCGAACATGTTCTTCGAGCGCTCGGCCTCGCGCGGCGTGACGCCCTTCACCTCCTTCAGCGCGCCGACGGTGAGCGACGTCAGCGGCACGGTGTGCAGCTGCCATTCGTCGAGCGAGCCGTCCTCGAGCGGATTCGATGCATACCCCGCCTTCTGCAGGTTGCGCTCGTTGAACGCGTCGCTGTTGACGATCAGCGTGCCGCCCTTCGGCAGGTCCCGGAGGTTCGTCTTCAGCGCCGCCGGGTTCATGGCCACGAGCACGTTCGGCGAGTCGCCCGGCGTGAGGATGTCGTGGTCGGCGAAGTGGAGCTGAAAGCCGGAGACGCCCGGCAGCGAGCCGGCCGGCGCCCGGATCTCGGCCGGAAAGTCCGGCAGCGTCGAGATGTCGTTGCCGAGCAGCGCCGTCTCGGAGGTGAACTGGGCGCCCGTGAGCTGCATGCCGTCGCCGGAGTCGCCCGCGAAACGAACGATCACCTGCGAGAGCTGCTGAACCGGCTTGGCCACGGCTTCTCACAGGTATAGCGGATCGGTACGAGGGCGCACCCCTCGATTGCACCGGCTCAGGCCTCGGCGAGCAGCGCCTCGAGGTCGACCGGGTGCGTGAACATCGTCGGCCTGCCGTCCGGGTCGAGCGGCCACTCCTCCCGGGGCTTGTCGTAATACAGCTCGACGCCGTTCTGGTCGGGGTCGCGGAGGTAGAGCGCGATCGAGACACCGTGGTCGCTCGCGCCGTCGAGGCGAATGCCCGCCTCGAGCACGCGGCGCAGCGCGTCGGCGAGCGTCTTCCGGTCGGGATAGCGGATCGCGGTGTGGTAGAGCCCCGTCGCGTGGCGCGGCGGCGGGCCGGCGCCGCGCGATTCCCACGTGTTGAGGCCGATGTGGTGATGGTAGCCGCCGGCGGAGACGAACGCGGCCTCGTCGCCGTGCCGCAGGAAGACCTCGAAGCCGAGCACGCCCGAGTAGAAGTCGAGCGCCCGGTCCAGGTCCGAGACCTTCAGGTGGACGTGCCCGATGTCGACGCGTGGATCGATGGCCACCGGGTCACGATACTCCGCAGCTCGATCGCTGGACCTCACCCCTGCGTGTGCTTGATCGTCGACTCCTCGACCTGAGCGTCGCGCAGCGAGAGCGAGCCGGAGCAGACCTCGTCGTTCAACCGGTTCTCGATCTGGTCGACCGCGGCTGCGCGCGGGTACGGCTCCGGCCAGAGGTTGCGCGGGTCGGTCGGGTCGCCGCCGAGCTCGAGGCTGATGAGATGGTCCTCCTGGTACGCGGACAGCGGGCCCGTCTCGCCGTAGGCCCGCATCTGCTCGCGCTTCAGCGCATTCGTGTACTCGACCGGCGGCCGCACCGTCGTCGTCCAGCCGTGCCTGCAGATGGTCGCCCGGATGGTCGCCGGCGTCACCGCGGGGTTGAGGACGCCGGGGGTGCGCACCGGGTCAGCGATCACGGCTCGCGGCGACGGCCCGCTGCGGTGCGCGACGAGCACCCAGAGGGCGCCGAGCGCGAGGGCGAGCGCCGCGGCGACGAGGAGTCGGTACGTTGTCATCGTGGACAACGATAGCGCAGGTCGCAAGATGTCCCGGGCGGCCGAAACCACCCGGGACAGGTGTTGCCCTCAGACCTCCGGGCCGACGACCCCGAACGCAGCCCCGACCGTGTCGACGAGCACCGCGTAGCAGCCGACGCCCTCTGCCTGACGCGGCTCCGACGCGACGGTCGCCCCGAGCTCGAGCGCACGGCGGACGATCGCGGCGGTGTCCTCGACCTTGAGATACGTCACCCAGGTGGGGGCCGGCCCGGGCGACGGCTTTGCCGTGAGTCCGGCGACGTCGTCCCCGCCCGACCGGAAGACCCAGTAGCCGGGCATCGACTCGACGACTCTCCAGCCGAGCAGGTCGCAATAGAAGCGCTTCGCGGCGGCGACGTCGGTCGTCGCCAGCTCGTCCCAGCAGAACACGTCCTTCGACGGCGGCACCGCAGGCTCGCTCGGCGTGATCACGGCGAGGACGGCGTTCTCGGGATCCGCCATCACCCCATACCGGCCGACGTCCTCGATGTCCTCAGGCCCCAGGAAGACGTGCCCGCCGAGCGCGGGCACCCTCGCGAGGACCGCGTCGACGTCGTCGACCTCGACGTACACGAGCCAGTGCGGCGCCCGGTCGCGTGCGAAGAAGCCGCCGTGGTCGCGCCCGTGGACGTGGATCATCGGGTAGTCGGCCTCGCCCGGCCTCCACACGCTGAACGTCCAGCCGAGCAGGCCGGTGTAGAAGGCTTTCGCCGGCTCGACGTCCGGCGCGACCAGCTCGTGCCAGCCGACGACGGCGGACTTCGTGGAAACGGTTGCCATGCCTCCCTCCTTCCGGGTCGAGCGTCGCCCGGCCCGCCGGGCTACCCATCGGGGGATGCACGGAGAACGAGCGCACCGGCGAGCGCCCAGACGCAGTAGGCGACCCACGGATCGCCGATCACGTCGGTCTGGATCGCGAGCGCGAGGATCGCCGCGAAGGCGGCGGCGAGCCCGGCCGCCCACGGATCGCGGCGCCCGGCCCGGACGAGGGCGGCGAGCAGTGCCAGCCCCCACGCCGTCCAGAGCACCGCGCCGAGCACGCCCAGCTCGACGCCGAGCTCCGTGTAGTTCGACTCGCCGGCCTTGAGCGGCGTCCCGGTGCGCGAGGCGGTCTGGCCGACGTTGCCGAGCCCGTACCCCTGCGGGTGGTGGACCATGGTGCGGACGCCGTCCTTGAGGCTCTCCCAGTGCTCGTGGAGCGACGGCTCGCTCGCGCTCGTCGCCGCGAAGGAAGCCTGGGCCTGCTGTCCCTGCGCGAGCTTGTGCTGGTAGACGAGGTCCACTCGCGTCCAGTTGCCGGTCGGGGCGATCTTCGGGAACACGTGCGCCCATCCGATCGCAACCGCGACGGTGAGGACGGCGGTGCCGAGCTCGAGCGGCCGCCGCCGTAGCGCGGCGAGCACGACCAGGCCGACGGCGAGCGCGAGGAGCGACGAGCGCGAGAACGTCCACAGGAGCCCGGCCGCGGTGACGAGCGCGAGCACCACGACGACCTTGCGCACGCGCAGAGCCGCCGCGGCCACGAGCAGCGCGACGACGAACAGGTAGCCGCTCGCGAGCGGGCTGAGAAAGGTCGAGACGAGCCGGCGCAGGAATGGCTTGTCGCCGCCGACGTTGTAGACGAAGTTCTCCGGCAGCCCGTACGTCGCTCCGCTCGGTTCGAGCCGGGTGCCGGTGCCGTGGTAGTCATAGCCGAGGTGCTTGTGGAAGTAGTCGATGACGCCGTTTGTGCGCCACCAGCCGATCGACACCGTGTAGACGTCGACGAGTCCGATCGCGGCGACGGCGCCCGCCGTAGCGAGCAGCGTCCACGCGAGTCGCCGCAGATCGTCCCGCCCGAGGCGCAGCGTGCGGCCGAGGAAGAAGGCGCCGGCCGGGTCGACGTCGTGCCGGAGCGCCAGCGCGACGGCGTGGTGCCCGGCGGCGCCCCCCAACGCCGACTGCGGCACGAGCGCGTAGGCGACGGCGAGCAGGCCGAACGCGAGCGCGAGCCAGTCGACCAGCGCCGGCCGGAACGGCAGCCGCCGCCTGCGCATCGCGTCGAGGAGCACGTGCGCGAGCGCGACCGCGAGCAGGATCTCCTTCCACGCGGTGATCGCGGTCAGCGTCGCTCCGCGCACTCCGGCCGCGTAGAGCGCCGCCATCACCGCGTTGTGGAGTGCGAGCCCGACGACGAAGAGGTAGAGCGCCGCGACCGGCCGCCGCCAGACGGCCGCGGCCGCGACGGCGAGGAGCAGCGCGTAGAGGGCGAGCTCGACGACCGTCACGGCGCGAGGGTACAGCGGGCGAAGGCGAACGGCCTCCGCCCGCCGCGCGCTCGATCTACTTCGGCCCCCACGGTTCGCTGCCGAGCACCATGGCGAGCGCAGTCAAGACCAGAACGGCCATGACGAGCTTCGCGTAGAGCGAATACCGCAACACGGCTCCTCCTTGTCGGTCCCGCAGTCCCTCGAACGAGGGATGGCGTCGAGTGTAAGAAGTGGGTCGGATGACTCATGTCAAGGCCAAACCGGACCGAATGGACGATTGACGAACGTCTCGGGACAGGTCAGAATGGCCCGCGAATGCATCCCGAGCTTCCGCCCGCCGCAGGCGAGACGATCGGGGAGCGGCTCAAGCGCCTGCGGCTGGAGCGAGGATTCTCGCAGCGCGAGTTGGCCGCCCCGGGCGTTTCGTACGCGTACATCTCGCGCATCGAGGCCGGTACGCGCCAGCCCTCGGTGAAGGCACTGCGCAAGCTCGCCGCCAAGCTCAACGTTTCGGCCGACTACCTGGAGACGGGCTCCCAGCTCGATGCGAACGCGGAGCGGGAGCTCCGTTTGTCCGAGCTCGAGCTCGCGGTTCGTCTCGGCGAGTGGGACGCCGTCGAGGCTCCACTCTTGGCGGTCATCGAGGAGTCCGTGGCTGCAGGCGATCGGGCCGCTGCTCTCCGCGCGCGAGTCGCGCTCGCCATGCTCGCGCAGGAGCGTCGGGAACACACGAAGGCGGCAGAGCTGCTGGAGACGGCCCTCGCGGGAGAGCCGTTCTCCCCGGTCGATCGTTTCGACATCTATGCCAGCCTCGGCCGCGCGTACACCGAAGCGGGTCGGACAAGGGACGCCGTAGAGCTCTTCCAACGCTGCATCGACTCGATCGAGGGAGACGAGGAGGATCCAGCGCTCGAGGCCCGGTACGCAACGCTGCTGAGCTATGCGTTGAGTGACATGGGCGAGCTTGCCCGCGCAGAGAAGGTGGTCAGGCAGGCACTCGAGCGAGTGCGCGACACCGGCGACCCGTACATGCGCGTGCGGCTCTACTGGTCGATCGCGCGCCTCGCCCACACGGAGGGTCGCGAGTCGGTCGCCCTGGCAAACGTGCGCAAGGCCATTGCGCTCCTCGAGGCGACCGACGACACGTTCCACCTCGCTCGCGCGCACATTCTGGCGGCGTACATCACTCTCTCTCGCAACGACGCGGACGCGGCCGAGCACCACCTCGACAACGCGGAGCACCTGCTGGGAGGCACGCTTCCGCCGCAGGATCGATTCGAGATCGTGATGCAACGGGCTCGTATCTCCGCGCTCCGCGGGGAGGCTGGGAATGCCGTCGAGTCGGCAAGACGGGCATTGGAGCTTGCCGGCGACGATGCCCCCGTCGATCGCGGGCTCGCGCTGTCGGTGCTCGGCGAGGCACTTGCCGTTCAGTCCGACATCGCCGGCGCGGACCAGGCCTACAGCGAGGCGGTCACGCTCCTGGAGGGCCAGGGCCGCTGGCGGCACGCCACCGAGGCATGCCGGAGTTGGGGGCGGATGCTACGGGAGCACGGAGACGAACGGGCGGTCGACGTGCTCGATCGCGCGGCGGAGCTCGGGCTGCGCACCGTCCCGGCAGAGACGCACGCCGAGCGTTGAGCGTCGAGCTCGCGCTCGCGCCCCGCGGCCCCTACTCGCTCGCCCTCTCCGCACGCTTCGCGAGCGACGCGACGCGGACGTTCCGCGACGGCGTTCTGACGCAGGCTCTCGCCGTCGACGGACGGGTCGAGCTCGCGTGGGCGCGGCAGGAGCCGAGGGGGACGGTGACGATCCGCGCCGAGTCCGAGGCGGCGGCGGCGCGGCTGCGCTGGGTGCTCGCACTCGACGACGACCACTCCCCATTTCTTGCGCGCGCGCGTGCGGATCCTCTGCTCGGACGTGCATCGCGCGAGCTGAACGGGCTGCGGCCGTTGCGCGTGCCGACGGTCGCGCACGCGCTCCTGCGCGCCTTCTGCGGCCAGCTGATCGAGGCGAAGCTCGCCCGGCGGCTCGAGCAGACGATCGTCCGCGCGATCTCTCCGGCCGGAGCGGAGCGGCTGCACGCCTCGCCGGCGACGCGCGACCTCGCCGCGCTCGCGCCGGCCCGCCTGCGCGCGCTCGGCCTGCACGCGCCGCGCGCTGCGGCGCTCGTCCGCATCTGCCGCTCGCTCGAGCTGGAGCGGCTGCACGAGCTGCCGACGCAGGCCGTCGCCGCGCGGCTCGAGCGCGAACGGGGCCTCGGCCCGTGGTCGGTCGGGGTCGTCTGCCTCCAGGGACTGGGCCGCAGCGACTACGGGCTCGTCGGCGACCTCGGCCTGATCAAGCTCATGCGCCTGCTGCGCGGCCGGCCGGTCGAGGGCTGGGAGACGGCGGAGCTGCTCGACCCCTACGGCGAGTGGGCCGGGCTGGCGAGCGTCTACCTGATCGCCGGCCATGCCCGCGGCCTGATCCCGGCACCGGACGCACGCGCCGCGTAGTGGTGCGCGGCCGTGAGATCGAGCTCGTCGTCGCGGAGGATGCGGCGGCGGCGGCGCAGCTCGCGGCGGAGCGGCTCGCGCACGCGGCCCGGGCCGGCGGCCACGTCGTGCTCACCGGCGGCTCCACGCCGCGGCGCGCGTACGAGCTCGCCGCCGGGCTCGAGCCGGACTGGAGCCACGTCGAGCTGTGGTGGAGCGACGAGCGCTGCGTGCCGCCGGACGACGAGCGCTCGAACTACGGGATGGCCGAGGTGGCGCTGCTCGACCGGCTCGCGTCGGCGCCCGCCGCGGTGCACCGGATGCGCGGCGAGCTGGGGCGCGACGGCGGCGCGGAGCAGTACGAGCGGGAACTCGGCGATCTCGCCCGTTTCGACCTCGTCCTGCTTGGACTTGGCGCCGACGGGCACATCGCCTCGCTCTACCCCGACCAGCCGACGCTCGACGAGACGGGGCGGCGTGCGATCGGCGCCGAGGCGCACCTGCAGCCCTTCGTCGACCGGATCACGCTCACGCTGCCGATGCTGCGCGCCGCCCGCGAGGTGCTCTTCCTCGTCGCGGGAGCCGACAAGGCGGACGCGGTGCAGCGCGCCTTCGCGGGTGAGCCGTCGCACGCGACGCCGGGAAGCCTCGTGCGCGCCGTCGCGGGAACGACGACCGCGCTGCTCGACACCGCGGCCGCGGCCCAGGTCCTGTCCAAGTAACAACTTGTCACCAGGGCCGGGACCTGCGGAGGCGCCTGCAGCTCTGGTCCAAGTGACAAGTTGTCACTAGCGAGGCAGGAGGGGTGACGACGGCAAGGCGGCCGCGAGGCCGCGCTGCGCGGCGAGCCGCTGCAGGACGAGCACCGTGTCAGCGACCGCGATGTCTTCGAGGAAGTCGGTGCGCGTCTCGAACGAGCGGAGCACGGACTCGACCGCGACGCGATACGCGGGGCCGTCGCCGGCGGCCAGTGCCGCCAGCGCGGCGGCGACGTCGCCCGGGAAGTCGCCGCGGCCCTCGAGCGTCGCGGCGAGCGTCGCCGCCTCGTCGTCGTCTCCGAGCACGAGCAGCGCGAGCGTGCCGGCATAACGACCTATCGGCGACTCCGCCTTCGCCGCTTTCGCCTCGAGCGTCCCGTGCGCGCTCTCCGTCGCGTCCCTGCCGGCGAGGAGGAGCGACTTGAGCACGCCGATCGGCCGCCCCCACGAGCCCGGCGGTGCGTACTGCCGGCTCTCGCCGTAGCGCCCCGCCGCCTTCAAGAGCCACGCCTCCGACTCGGTCGCACGCCCCTCCATCAGCAGGCAGAGGCCCGCCGCCCAGGCGGCGTTGCCGAGCCGCGTCAGCTGCCGCTGGAGCCGGTCTCGATCCTCGTCCTCGTACAGGCGGGTCACGCCCTCGCTGTAGCGGGCTCTCGCCGCCTCGGCCCGGTCGCCCCAGCCCACGCACTGAGTATCCCGCGGACGGAGCTATGGTTGCTCGGCGATGCGCGAGCTGCACGAGGTGTACTTCGTCGACGGCGTCCGGACGGCGTTCGGGAAGGCCGGGCCGAAGGGCCGGTTCTGGCGCACCCGCGCCGACGACATGGGCGTCAAGGTCGTGCGCGAGCTGCTGCGGCGAAACCCCGAGATCCCGCCGGAGAGGATCGGCGACGTCGTCTTCGCCGCGACCGCACAGGTCGGCGACCAGGGCCTCACGCTCGGCCGCGACGTCGCGCTTCTCGCCGGCATCCCCGAGGCCGTGCCCGGCTTCGCCGTCGACCGCATGTGCGCAGGCGCGCTCACCGCCGTGACGGCCGCGGCCGGCGAGATCGCCTTCGGCGCCGCCGATGTCGCCGTCGCCGGCGGCGTCGAGCACATGGGCCACCACCCGATGGGCGACGACGTCGACTTCAACCCGCGTTTCCTGTCGGAGCGTCTGCTCGACGAGTCGGCCGCCGTGATGGGCCGGACCGCCGAGAACCTCCACGACCGCTTCCCGGAGATCACGAAGGAGCGCGCCGACGCGTTCGCGCTCGCCTCGCAGCAGAAAGCGGCCGCGGCGTGGGAGAACGGCGTCATGCGAGAGACGGTGGTGCCGATGGCCGTCTTCTCGGACGACGGCTGGCAGGTCGCCGACCGCGACGAGTTCCTCCGCCCCGAGACGACGCTCGAGGGGCTCGCCGCGCTCAAGCCGGCCTTCCGCGCGGGCGGCCGCGTCACCGCCGGCAACTCGGCCGGGCTCACCGACGGCGCCACCGCTGCGTTCCTCGCCTCCGGGCAGGCGGCCGCCGAGCTCGGCTTGAAGCCGAAGCTCCGCCTCGTCGCGTATTCGTACGCGGGCGTCGAGCCGCACCTGATGGGCTACGGACCCGTGCCCGCGACGCGACGCGTGCTCGAGCAGGCAGGCGTGACGCTCGACGAGATCGACATGTTCGAGCTGAACGAGCCCTTCGCCGTGCAGGTGCTGACCTGGTGCGACGAGCTGGGGATCGCCGGCGACGACCCACGGCTCAACCCGTACGGCGGCGCGATCGCCTGCGGCCACCCCCTCGCCGCGACCGGCGTGCGGCTGGTCGCGCAGCTCGCATACGGGCTGCGTGAGCGCCGCGGCCGCTACGGGCTGACCGCGCTCTGCATCGGCATGGGCATGGGCGCGGCGATCCTCTGGGAGAGCGTCCAGTGAGCGACACCGTCTTCAAGCTCAACCGCGTGGAGTCGCGCGTCGGGCCGATCGCGCTCGTCACGGTCGACAACGGCGAGGACCACACGAAGCCGACGACGCTCGGCCGCTCGGCGTTCGAGTCGGCGACGGCGCTGCTCGACCAGCTCGAAGGAGGGGGCTGGGCGGCGATGGTCGTCACCGGCAAGCCGTTCGTCTTCTGCGTCGGCGCGGACATCGACGCGTTCGCCCGGGTGCGCTCGGCCGAGGACGCGCTCGAGGGCACGCGCGCCGGCCACGCGCTGTTCGGGCGGATCCGCGCCCTCCCCTTTCCCACCCTCGCGGCGATCAACGGCGCCTGCCTCGGCGGCGGCCTCGAGCTCGCGCTGCACTGCGACGCGCGCACGATCGCCTCGAGCGTCCGCCATTTCGGCTTTCCCGAGGTCTTCCTCTCGATCATCCCCGCCTGGGGCGGCACGCAGCTCGCTCCCCGGCTGGCCGGCCCGGAGGCGGCGGTGAAGCTGATCGTGTCGAACCCTCTGCGCCAGAACAAGCTGCTGTCGGCGTCGGAGGCGGTCGAGCTCGGCTTCGCCGACCGCCTGCTCGAGCCCGTCGAGTTCGTCGACGAGTCGCTCGCGTACGCGGTCGAGCTCGCCGAAGCGGGAGGCATCGAGCGCGCCGACCCCGACTGGTCCGAGCTCGACTCGATCCTGCGCAAGGCGCGCTCGCGCGTCGAGGACGCAGTGCACGGCGCGACGCCGGCGCCGTACGTCGCGCTCGAGCTGATCGCGGCCGCAAGCCGGCTGACGGTCGAGCAGGGCTACGCGGCCGAGGAGGCGGCGATGGGAGAGCTGCTGGTCGGCCCGCAGGCGCAGGCGTCCGCGTACGCGTTCACGGTCGTCGAGCGGCGGACGAGGAAGGGCCCCGGCCTGCCCGACGTGCCGCCGCGGAAGGTGGAGAAAGTCGGCATCGTCGGCGCCGGCCTGATGGCGACGCAGCTCGCGACGCTGTTCGTCCGCCGGCTCGAGGTGCCGATCGTGCTGCGCGACATCGAGCAGACGCGCATCGACGAGGCGCTCGTGACGATCCGCGAGGAGGTGCGTGCGCGAAAGCCGTTCCTGGCGACGCTCGTCGACGGCGGCACCGGCTGGGAGCAGTTCGCAGGCTGCGACCTCGTGCTCGAGGCGGTGTACGAGGAGCTCGACGTGAAGCGCGAGGTCTTCGCGCAGGTGCGCCGCGTCGCGCCGGACGCGATCCGCGCCACCAACACCTCATCGCTCTCCGTCGAGGAGATGGGCGCCGACGTCGGGCTGCACTTCTTCAACCCGGTCGCCGTGCTGCCGCTCGTCGAGATCGTACGCACGCCGCAGACCACCGATGAGCAGCTCGCGACCGCGTGGGACGTCGTCAAGAAGCTGCGCAAGCGCGGTGTGCTCGTCGCGGATGCGCCGGCGTTCGTCGTCAACCGCGTGCTCACACGCATGACGACCGTGCTGATGGACGCGCTCGAGCACGGCAACAGCGTCGACGAGACCGACGAGGCGATCCTCTCGCTCGGCTTGCCGATGGCGCCCTCGGTGCTCCTGCAGATGGTCGGCCCGCGCGTCGCGAATCACGTGCTCGAGACCCTGCACGAGGCCTACCCGGACCGCTTCCCGCTCTCGCCGACGCTCGCCGGCTACGCCGACGGCAGGGACGAGATCGTCCTCCGCGGCGATGCGCGACGCACCGTCGACCAGATCCGTGAGGACGCCCTCGAGGCGGTCGCGGACGAGGTGCGGCGCCTGCTGGACGACGGCGTCGTCGCGTCGGCCGCCGACGTCGACGCGTGCCTGATCCTCGGCGCCGGCTATCCCTTCTTCCTCGGCGGGATCACAAAGCACCTCGACCAGACCGGCATCTCCGAGCGGCTCTTCGGTTCCACGCTCGCCGAGTACGGCAGGATTCCGGCCTGATGGCAGACGACTGGAGGATCAGGATCGAGCTCGAGCCCGACGGCGGGACGCTCGAGCGGCTCGGCTACGAGCTCGGCGCCGAGGCGCGCGAGCTCGCACGCGAGCTCGAGCAGCAGCGCCTCGCGGTATCCCGCGACGGCAACGACCTGTTCGTCTACGCCGGCTCGTACCCGGAGGCGTTGCGCGCCCTCGCGGTGATCGAGGCCGAGCTACGCGAGCAGGACGCGAAGGCGCGCACGAGCCGCATCGAGCACTGGCTCGAGGACGAGGAGCGCTGGGACGACGAGCCGCGCGCGGAGAGCTGGGAGGAGGAGCAGCTCGCCGAAGGCTACGCGCCGTGGGAGGTGCGGGTGCAGTGCGGCTCGCGAGGCGAGGCGCACGCCCTCGCCGACCGGCTCGAGCAGGAGGGCTACTCCGTCACGCGCCGCTTCCGCTACCTGATCGCGGGCGTCGCCTCGCAGGAGGAGGCGGAGGCGCTCGCAGCGCGCGTGCACGGCGAGGCCGAGCCCGGCGGCGAGGCCGTCTGGGAGGTCTCGCCCGCCAACCCCTTCGCCGTCTTCGGCGGCCTGGGCGGATAGGTCAACCCTCGGTGCCAGGCACGGTGCCTGGCACCGAGGTGCGCATACCGTCCCCGAAAGGCGGTTGACGCTGCCGCCGCTCTCGCTATGCTTGCGGTAGCGCGGCCCGCAACAGGGGCAACTCGTCGGGCCGGCGCGCCTCTCCAGTTGGCAGCACTCGGAACGTGCTGCGCACATGCAGGAAGCCATTCATCAGCCGATGATTCTTTCGGAGGTGGCGGACCCATTGGTCGCCGCCGCGGTCCGCGCGGAGGCGTGGGCCGGCGAGCCGTTCCTTCGCGACGGCGAGGATCCCGCGCACGCGCTCGCGCCGGGCACGGCGCGCCGCCGCGCGCTCGACGACGCGCTCGCGGAGCTCGAGGCGGGCCGGCGCGGCCCGAGCCAGCAGTGGAAGGTTCGCTACGGCCTCATGCTCGGGCTCGAACGCGTGCTCGCAGATCCCGAGCCGCGCACCGCGGCCGGCACCGGGCTCCGCCGCCACCAGATCGACGCGCTCGCGGGAATGCTCACCGAGCTGATCGCGGCCAGCCAGCGCGCGGAGGAGGCGAACGGAAACGGCCACGCGCTCGCGGAGGCCGAGCTCGAGGAGGACGAGGAGGAGGACGAGGACGAGCCGCTCGCAGCCGCGGGCGAGGAGGAGGACGAGGAGCCGGACGGCCTCTCGCCGGAGCAGGACCCGGGCGCCGTGCGGCGCTACCGCTTCCGCCACCCCACCGCCTCCGGCAAGACGATCGCCGCCGCCGGCTTCGTCGAGGCGGCGCGCACGCTCGGCGTGCTGATCCTCACCCACCGCCGCCTGCTCGTCTCGCAGTTCGAGCGGGATCTGACGACCGAGGGCTACGGCAGCCGCTTCACGCCGGCGATCGAGAGGGGCAAGGAGCCGCTGCGCACGAACCCGCTGACGATCCAGACGTACGCATGGTTCGCGCGCCATGTGGGCTCGATCAGCCGTACCGCCTACCAGCTCGTGATCTGCGACGAGGCGCACACCGCCCTCGGTGAGAAGACCTCGGCCGCGATCCGCTCGTTCCCCGAGCCTCTCTACATCGGCATGACGGCGACGGAACAGCTGATCGCCAAGCAGGTCTCGGACGTCTTTCCCGCCTCGGTCGACGACCTGCCGCTCCAGGACGCCGCGCGCCGCGGGCTGATCGCGCCGTTGCGCTGCCTGCGCGTCCCGCCGGTCGCGGCGATCAACTCGGTGCCCATCGTCGGCGGCGACTTCGACCAGGAGATCCTGGCCAAGACCCTCGACCACCAGGCCCTGAACCAGGCCGCCGCGAGCCTCTACCGCGACCGTTTCGACAACACGCCGGGCATCGTCTACGCAGCCGGTGTCGACCATGCGTACAACCTCGCACAGGAGTTCCGGGCCGCCGGACTGAAGACGGAGGCCGTTTCCGGACGCACGCCGCCGGTGCGGCTCGCCGAGACGCTCGCGGCGTACGAGCGCGGCGAGATCAACGTCCTCATCAACGCGCAGCTGCTCGCCGAGGGGTGGAACTCGCCGCGGGCGACCGTCTGCATGCACCTTGCGCCGACCGCGTCGCGCCGCGTCTACCAGCAGCGCGTCGGCCGGATCATGCGCATCCACCCGCGCAAGGAGGCCGGCATCGTCGTCGACTTCGTCCCGAAGGGCGCGACGCACAACGAGCGGGTCGTCTCGCTGCACTCGCTGCTCGACGCGGACTTCTACCGCGAAGGCGCCCGCGTCACGCCGGCGCCGCGTCGCCGCTCCCAGCGCCGTGCCCGGCGCCGCCTGACCCCGGCGCCGTGGCTCGTCCCGGTCACGCCCGACGTCCGCCGCCGCATCGCCGTCATCCAGCGCGAGTGGCAGCGGGTCGATCCGCGGTTCCTCGACGAGGACGAGCAGCGCTACTGGGCGACGATCGCCGGCAGGCAGATCCGCTTCGACGAGCGTGCGTCGTTCGTGCAGAAGCTCACCGAGGGCCGCGCGAGCAAGGGGGCGCTCGAGCAGTTCCTCGCGACGTGCGCCGCGGAGAATCCGAACCGCCGCCTGCGCACGATGGCGCTCCAGGACCGCGTGTCGATGCGCATCGACCGCGCCGACTTCGACGACCTCGTCACGCTCGTGACGCAGGCGCCCACGTGGGAGAAGGAACGGCTCGTGGGCATACGGATCCTGCTGCGCGCGGTCGCGGACGGGAAGCCGGATGCGCCCGATCAGATCCTTGCGCGCTGGACGTGGCGGCTCGCGCGCGCGACCCGCAAGGTGCAGGACCGACGCGCGTCGAGCGAGTACCCGGAGGCGAAGCGGCTGCTCGGCGCGCTCGCCAACTCGCGCGGGCACCGGCACGAGGAGAATGCGGCGAGGCTCGTTCGCACCGCGCTCGAGCAGCCGATCCAGGTCGGCGCTGCACTGCTCGCGTCGGCCGAGGGGTACACGCCCCGCGCGACGAAGCTGATCGACGAGGCGCGAGAGGAGCTCGGCGCCGTGCAGGAAGTCGCGCTCGCGCTGTCCGAGAACCTGCCGGCTCCGAAGCAGCAGGCGAGCCGCAACCGGCGCCGGCGGCGTCGGAAGAAGCGCGGGACGCCGGTCGAGGGCGCGGCCGTCGCAGCCGAGGCGCAGCCGGACGGCGCCACGCCCGAGGCCGGAGACGCGGAGACGGCGGCAGACGAGCCGGCGAAGCCGCGGCGAAGCCGGCGGCGGCGGCGGCCGGCGGCGGAGAACGGCGCGAGCGAGACGGCCGGCGAGGCTCCCGAGCCTGCCCCGAGCGAGCCGGCGGGCGAGCCCTCCTAGACGGCCGGGCCGTCGGGCCCGTCGCCGCTCTCGTCCTCCTCCTCCCGCTCGCGCAGGAAGCGCGTGAGCTCGGCCGCGAGCGTGTCGCCCGATGGGAGGTCGTCCGCGGCCTCGAGCATGTCGACGCGCCGCTCGAGCTCCTCGACGTACGCGGCCGTCTCGGCGTCGGTGGAGACGGCCTCGCTCACCTGCTCGCTGTACTCGTCGGATGCCTGCTCGAGCTCGGCGAGGTCGATGTCGACGCGCAGGAGCTCGCCGAGGCGGCGCACGAGCGCGAGCGCGGCGCGTGGGCTGGGCGCGAGCGACACGTAGTGGGGCACGGCCGCCCACAGGCTGACGGAGGGCACGGCCGCCTGGCGGCAGGCGTCGTGCACGACTCCGACGATTCCGGTCGGCCCCTCGTAGCGCGACGGCTCGAGCCCCAGCTCCTCGACGAGCGCCGGATCGGTCGCGGCACCGGTGACGGGAGCGGGTCGCGTGTGCGGTACGTCGGCGAGCAGCGAGCCCAGGGTGACGAGCAGCTCGACGCCGAGGTCCTGCGCGAGCTCGAGCACGAGCCCCGAGAACGTCCGCCAGCGCAGATTCGGCTCGACGCCGAGCAGGACGACGGCGTCGCGGTCGCCGCCCGGGATCTCGGCGTGGTAGAACGCGTTCTCGGGCCAGTCGAGCCGGCGTGTCATGCCGTCGACGAGCGACACATGCGGGCGCGTCGCCTGGAAGTCGTAGAAGTCCTCCGGCTCGATCTCCGCGAAGCGCGTCGCCCGCCACTGCTTGGCGAGATAGCCGCCTGCGAGCGAGGCGCCCTGGCCGCCGTCGTTCCAGCCGCGGAACGCCGCGACGAGCACCGGCCGCCGGAGCGCCGGCCGGAAGGAGACGTTCAGCTCTGCCACTCGTCGAGTTTAGCCGCCGGAAATGCTTCGCATTTCCGGCGGCTAAAGATGTTGTGCTCCGCAGAGCGCCCGGCGGCGAAGCCGCCGGGCTCTTGTGTGACCAGGGCGGACGGGCCGGGCAGCACGGCCGGTGGCGGCTGCGCCGTCGCCGTCCCCGTGGATCCGCCTGCGGCCAACGCGCCTGCGGCCGCGTTCGCCTCCGGCCTGGACCGCTCGACGAGCGACGGATTCAACCTCCTCCCAGCCGACGGTCCAGGGCCGAAGCGAACGCGAAGCGTTCGCGCAGGCCGGATCCACGCGCGCGGCGACGGCGTAGCCGCCGCCGCGCGCGCATCAGGACCGTTCGCTCACGTCAGACAAGAGGACGCCGGCTCAGCCGGCGTCCGCTCTGCGGAGCACAACATCACTCCGCGGGAAACGCGAAGCGTTTCCCGCGGAAAGTGGACGCCAGAGCCGGGCGGCGACGCCCACGGTCCACGCGAAGAGGGCCGCGGCGACGCTCACGTGGACGAGGACGAGCCACCAGGGCAGGTTGGTGCGGAACTGCACCTCGCCGATCGTCATCTGCACGACCAGGATGGCGAGCAGGCCGGCGCATCCCCGCACGAGCCAGGGGAAGCGCTCACGGTTCCGCCACGCCCAGACGGCGAGCACGAGGAAGACGAGCCCGAACGCCGCCACCGCGCGCACGTGCAGGGCGACCGCCGGATCGAACGAGCCGATCCGGCGCACGGAGGTCGTGCCGCTGCTGCCGGGATGAGGCCCGGCCGCCGTGGCGAGCGTGCCGCTGACGACGAGCAGCCCGACGCTGACGAGGAGCGCGACGCCGCCTGCACGCGCGACGGCGGGCACCGCCTCGGAGCTGCCGCGGCGCAGGCGCGTCGCTTCGAGCAGGACGAGCACGACGAGCCCGAGCACGACGAGCGAGAGCAGCATGTGCGAGATCACGAGGTACGGGTTCAGGTGGAAGTGGACGGTGATCGCACCGAGCGGCGCTTGGGCGAGGGTGCCGGTGAAGACGGCGGCGGCGAGCAGCTTCACGTTCCGTGAGAGCCCCGGTGTCCGCAGGGCCCCGAGCGCGAGCACGAGCGTGGCGGCAACGGTCAGGGAAGCGACGATTCGGTTCGAGAACTCGACGTCGGAGTGGTAGCCCCGCTCCGGAAAGAAGACGTTCGGCTGGCAGCCGGGCCAGTGCTCGCAGCCGAGGCCCGAGCCGGTGAGGCGAACCGTCGCGCCGGTGGCGACGATGAGCACGAGCATCCCCGTCGCAGCGAGCGCGAGCCGGCGGAACCCCTCCGGCGAGAGCTCCAGCGCGCGGCGCCGCGGCAGCGCCTGCGGGGCCGATTCCACATGCACAGGCCCGAGTGTAGTGCGGCGGACGCGAGCCGGGTGCGCCTTGCTAAGCTGACGTTCACGTAAGAATGAGCTTTCTTCGGAGTCGCAGGCACAGCAGCCGGTTCAAGTGGTGGGTGCTCTCGTGCACCAGCCTCGGAATGCTGCTCGCGACCGTGAACTCGGGCACGCTGATCATCGCGCTGCCCGACCTCGAGCGAAGCCTCCACACGACGTTGCTCCAGCTCGTGTGGGTGATCCTCGTCTACATGATCGTCTCGACCGTGCTCGTGCTGACGGCGGGCCGGCTCTCCGATCTGTTCGGCCGCAAGAACGCGTACGTGCTCGGCTTTCTCCTCTTCTCCGCCGCTTCCCTCGGTGCCGGGTTCTCCGGCAGCGGCACGCAGCTCATCCTCTGGCGCGTCCTCCAGGGCGTCGGCGGCGCGTTCCTCTTCGCGAACGCCGTCGCCCTCGTCACCGACGTCTTCCCGAAGGCGCAGCTCGGTCTCGCGATGGGCACGAACACGATGGTGGCCGCGGTCGGGTTCGTGATCGGGCCGGTGCTCGGCGGCGCGCTCGTCGCGATCGGCTGGCCCTGGGTGTTCTGGTTCAACGTCCCCCTCGGGCTCACCGGCTGCGCCTGGGCGTTCCTCGTCCTGCACGAGGTGTCCGGCCGCAACGAGGAGCGCGGTCTCGACCTCGGCGGCACAGCCGTCTACGTCGTCGGCCTCACCGGGCTCGTGCTCGCCCTCTCGAAGGGCGGGCTCTCCGGTTGGGGCGGGCCGCTCGTCATCGGCGGCTTCGCCGCGGCCGCGGTGCTCCTGCCCGTGTTCGTCCTGATCGAGCGCCGTGGACGCTCGCCGATGCTCGACCTGAGCCTGTTCGGGAACCGGCTGTTCAGCGCGGCGTCCGCGGCTGCGTTCATCGGCGGCCTCTCGCGCTTCGCGCTGATCTTCCTCTTCGTCTTCTACTTCCAGGGCCCGCAGGGGGCATCGCCGATCCTGGCCGGCCTCGAGCTGTCGCCGATGGCGATCGGGCTCCTCGTCGCCTCGCCGATCGCCGGCGTGATCGCCGATCGCCGCGGCTCGCGCGGGCTCGCGGCACTCGGGATGGTCGTGACCGCGACCGGCACCGCCGGGATGACGATGCTCGAGGCGCATTCGGCGTACTGGTGGAGCGCGCTCTGGCTGGCGCTCGTCGGAATCGGCGGCGGCATGTTCAACAGCCCCAACACGGCGGCGATGATGGGTGTCGTCCCCATCCACCGGCGCGGTATCGCCGCCGGAGCGCGCGTGATGCTCCAGAACACCGGAGCGGTGATCTCGATCGCGTTCGTCATGGCGGTGATCACGACCTCGGTCCCGTCGAGCGTGCTGTTCAAGATCTTCTCCGGGGTCGCATCGGGCCTCTCGCCGGCCCAGCTCGACCCGTTCATCGCCCACATGCACCTGGCGCTGTGGACGCTCGCGGCGGTCTCGCTGCTCGGCGGCGCCGTCTCCCTGCTTCGCCCGGCGCACGTCCCCGCGCACGCGGAGCGATTCGTTCCGGCAGCGGTCGAGGACACCGTATGAGCACCGCCGAGCAGCGGGTGCTGCGTATCGGCGAGCTCGCCGAGCGTGCGGGCGTGACCCCGCGCACGATCCGCTACTACGAAGAGATCGGCCTGCTCGCGCGCGGCGAGCGGCGCAAGGGCTCCCACCGCGCCTACGACGAGGCCGACGTCGAACGGGTGCGCGAGCTGACGCGGCTGCGCGACCTGCTCAACCTGTCGCTCGACGAGCTCAAGCGGCTCGTCGAGGCCGAGGAGGCACGCGCCGTCCTGCGCCGCCGCTTCCACGAGACGGACTCCGACGAGGAGCGGCTGCGCATCGTCGAGGAAGCGCTGCCGCACGTCGAGACGCAGCTGGAGCTCGTCCGGCGTCGTGGGCAGGAGCTCGCGCGGCTCGAGGACGAGCTCGCCGTGAAACGGAGGTCGCTGCTCGCGCGAAAGAGACAGCTCGGCGGCTAGGGCCCGCTAACGAACGACGACGCCGGCGCCGGCGACGACGGAGCCGATGCGCCGGATGAAGAGGTCCCGCACGCCGAACTCTGCCGTGAGCGAGAGCGCCTTGTCGGCCGGCAGCGACACGAGCAGGCCGCCGGCCGTCTGCGCGTCGTATCCGAGCGTGACGAGCTCGTCCGCAATGCCGGCCGCGTCGACGTGCGCTCCGGCGAACTCGCGGTTGCGTGGATCGCCGCCCGTCTTGACCCCGCGCCGCGCGATGTCGAGCGCGGCGCCGAGCGCGGGGAGCGCCGCCGCCTCGATGCGGATCTGCACCCCGCTGCGGTCGGCCATCTCGTATGCGTGCCCGAACAGCCCGAACCCGGTGACGTCGGTGACCGCATTCGGCGAGAACGGCCGCAGCACATCGGCTGCACCCGCGTTCAGCGTCGTCATCCAGTGCACCGCCTCGGTCCGGTCGCCCTTGCCGGCGAGGACGAGTCCCGTGCCGAGCGGCTTCGTCAGGAAGAGCGCGTCACCGGGCCGTGCGCCGCTCTTCGGCCAGATCCCGTCCGGGTGCACCGTGCCGACGACCGCGAGGCCGTACTTCGGCTCGGCGTCGCGGATGGTGTGCCCGCCGGCGAGCAACGCGCCGGCTGCGCGCACCTGCTCGTCCGCGCCCGCGAACACCGCGGCGAGCACCTCGGTCGGCAGCTCCTCCGGGAAGGCTGCGATCGAGAGCGCGAGCAGCGGTACGCCGCCCATGGCGAAGACGTCGTTGAGCGCGTTCGTGGCCGCGATGCGGCCGAACTCGGCGGGATCGTCCACGAGCGGTGGGAAGAAGTCGACCGTGAAGACGATCGCGCGCTCGTCGTCGAGCCGGTAGACGGCGGCGTCGTCTGCGGGCGACAACCCGACGAGGAGGTTCTCGGCCTCGGCCGGGACGAACCCCCTGAGCAGCTCCTCGAGCCGGGCGGCCGGATACTTCGCGGCACAGCCGCCGCCGGCGGTCAGCCCGGTGAGCGTGGTCGACTCCACGCCCGTAACTGTACGGGGAAGGGCGAAGACGGCGGCCGAAGCCGCCGTCTTCTGGGGAGAGGAGGGCACATTGCGGCACCCTCGCGCATGTTGTTCGCTGCGCGTCCCGCTTGACCTTCTGCCGCACCGGCCTGTAGACAGAGGACGATGGAGCGGGCGGCGCTCATCACCGGCGGCTCGTCGGGCATCGGCCTGGCGATCGCGCGCATGCTGCGCGAGGAGGGGTTCGGGCTCACCCTCGCCTCGCGACGGCCGGAGCGGGTCGAGGCCGCCGCGGCAGAGCTCGGAGCGGCAGCGGTCGCGGCGGACGTGTCGAGCGCCGAGGCTTGCGAGCGGCTCGTCGCCGGGCACCGCGAGCGGTTCGGCCGCCTCGACGTGCTCGTCAACTCGGCGGGGATCGGGATCGCCGGCCGGATCGAGGACCTGCCCGTGAAGCACGTCGACCTCCAGTTCGGCGTGAACGTGCGCGGGCTCTTCCTCGTCACGCAGGCGGCGATCCCGCTGCTGCGGGAGTCCCGCGGCTGGATCGTCAACCTCGCCTCCATCGCCGGCACGATCCCCGCGCCCGGGCTCGCCGTCTACGGCGCGACGAAGGCGGCCGTGATCTCGCTCACGCGCTCGCTGAACGCGGAGCTGGAGGGCGACGGCGTGCGGGCGGCGGCGATCTGCCCCGGCTTCGTCGACACCCCGATGGCCGCCTGGACGGGCCTGACGAGCGAGCAGATGATCCAGCCCGGGGATTGCGCCGAGATCGTGCGGATGCTGCTGCGCCTCTCACCGAGGGCGCGGATCCCCCAGGTCGTGGTCGAGCAGGTCGGCTCGACCGGGGGCGTCCTGCTCGGCGGCGCCTGATCGGTCCACGAGGACAGGCACGGGACTGGACGCCCGCGCCGCCTCGGAGCGTTCACACAGACCGCCGGACCGGGCGCTGCGGATCCCGCCGCGGAGGAGCTGCCGCCGCGCGCGTTGCCGCGCCGCGGCGGCGGCGGGATCAGCACGCAGTCCGTCCCACCGCCTACAGGTAACCGCCGTCGCTCATTCCGCCCGTCTTCGTCGCAAGCACGAAGCGAGCGACGAACACGGCGATGATCGAAGCAGTGATCAAGAGAGAGATCAGCCGCGCTCTGTTCACGATGACACCCCCTTTCCCACTAGAAGCGAACGTCCTGGAGTGCCTCTGCCGCGGTGCGGTAGAGGTGTGCTGCAAGCCTGTCGTCGCCCCGCCGCGCCGCGAGGTCGCCCCGGGCGACCCAGACGGTTGCGCGGTGGCTGGCCGAGCCGAGCTGGTCGAAGCTCGCCTCGGCGTTGGCGAACGCCGTCTCCGCCTCGTCGAGGCGGCCCTGCTCGAGCAGCGCGCGGCCGAGCACGAGCTCGGCGTTGCCGGCCTCGTCGAGGTAGTCCTCGTGTCCCTCGAGCAGCTGCAGCGCGTGCCGCGCCTGCCCTTCGGCCTGCTCGATGTTGCCGGTGCGCAGGTGAATCTGGGCCAGGGAGGACACGGCCTGCGCGGCGTCGGCCTCGCGGCCGGTGTCGAGCGCGATGGCGAACGCCTCCTTGAGCAGCCCAATCGCCTCGTCGGTCTTGCCGAGGAGGAAGTTCAGGCCGCCGAGGTTGTTCGTCAGCTGGCCGACGTGAACGCGGTCCGCGAGCTGCTCGTACGCCGCACGCGCCTTCTCCGCGTACGTGCGTGCGAGCACCCAGTGTCCTTCGCGGTCGGCGACGAGCGACGCCTGGAAGTACGCGGCGCCGATCGTGCGCGGGTCGTTCGCGTCCTCCGCGAGCTGGAGGGCCCGCTCGATGTCCTCGCGGGCGGCCTCGTAGTCCCGCTGGCGGCGCCAGCAGCGCGAGCGCCACGAGAGGATGTTCGAGCGCAGCGAGTCGCACGGGAGGCCGGAGCGCTCCGCGAGCGAAAGAGCCTCGTTCAGGAGGCCGAGCGAGGTCTGGATGCTGTTGAGCTGGTAGCGGCAGACGCCGAGGGCGTGGAGGACCTCGGCGCGCTCGAGATCGGAGAAGCTGCCGGCCTCGACGATGCCGCGTGCCTCGTTCAAGAGGTCGAACGCCTGGCGCAGCGCGCCGAGGCGCATCTGGGCGCGGCCGGCGCCGAGGAGCGCACGCGCCTCGAGCTCGGGCAGCCCGGTCGTCCGCGCTGCGGGCACGAGCAGGTCGTACTCGGCGGCGCCCTCGTCGTTGTTGCCGGCCTCGAGCAGCGTCTCCGCGCGCGTCAGGGCGGCCTCGAGGCGCCCCCGCTCGTCGGTCGCGACGCCGTTGGCGAGAAAGCCCGGGTCGACTCCCAGCCGCGCCGCGAGCCACTCGACGGTCTCGCGCGTGGGCCGCGTCTTGCCGCGCTCGATCTGGGAGACGTACTCCTTCGAGAACCGCTCGCCCGCGAGCTCGCTCTGGGTCAGACCCGCGGCGACGCGGAGCTGGCGGAGGCGCTCGCCGAGCCGGAGCCCGCTCGGGGCGGCGGCACGGCTGGCGCGGAGGGCGGTGTCCTGTGTCATGTCCGGCGGCTGGTTCGAAGTGAACCCTACGCTTCACCAAACTGCAAGAGGTCCCGATCGGCCATCCCCCAAAAAGGGCATGTTCTAGCGAAAACCCTGTGAAGTAAAGGGATCAAAGATCACTTGACTGAGCTACTTGACTGGCACGGACATGGCTCCTATAGTGAGGCCACCTTGCAACCAGGCCGGACGCCAGGCTCGGAATTGCAGGGGGCGCGCCAACGCATCTGGCGGCGGGACGGAGGATCGGCTGGGCCGCAGAGCCGGGCCTCCGGAAGTCGCAAAGGATGGACGCGCCTCTCGAAAGAGGCCCCGGAGCCGCAGCCGGGGCCTCTTTCTTACCGCGGCGAACCCCGGTTCGCCGCGGTGAGGGTTGTGCTCCGCAGAGCGCGCGGCGGCTGAGCCGCCGCGCTCTTCACGAGGAGGGGCCGGGGGATCTGGGGGCGCGGGCGGTGGGGCTTCACCTCCCCGCCCGCGTGGATCCGCCTTCGGCGAACGCGCTTGCAGCCGCGTTCGCCTCCGGCCCCCGCCTCGGTGACGGGCGAAGGGCTATGACCCTTTCCTTCTAGGCGCTCAGCCAGTCCAGCCGGGCCCTGCGGATGCTCGCGATCTCGGGCTCGCCGAGCAGGCCGACGCGGCGGCCCACCATGCCGAGGATGCCGCCGGCGAGGAAGATCCACGCTTCGGCGTCGGGGTCGCGGTCGCGATGGAGGACGCCCTGCTCCTGCCCGCGCCGGATCACGCCCGCCATGAAGTCGTGCACCTCTCGCATGTGGCGGCGCAGGTGCCTGCGCAGCTCCGGGTCCTCCGAGGCCTCGCTCAGGGCCTGCACCCACAACTCGGCGAGCTGGAGCTTGCAGTCCCGCACCGAGTAGTGGCCGCGGCCCATCCGCTCGAGCGCTTCGTGGACGTCGCTCGTGTCGGCGAGGGACGCCTCCCACGACGCGCGGGCTCTGTCCCAGACGTGGTCGAGCGCGGCGAGGTAGAGGTCGCGCTTCGAGGCGAAGTGGCGGTAGAGGATCGGCTCGGAGACGCCCGCGGCGCGGGCGATCTCTGCCGTCGTCGTCCCGCGGTAGCTCCCCTCCGTGAACACGCGCAGCGCGGTCTGGATGAGCTCGAGACGCCGCTCGGCCGCGGTCAGGCGGGGTGTGGCGGTCGGCGTCATGCCGTCACTTCGACGGCCTCCGCCGCCGCGTGCGCCCGCCCGGGGTGCGGCGCGGTCCGGACGACCGCGACCGCGACGCCGGCGCCGGCGAAGGCCAGCCCGGCGCTGACGAGCAGCGCCGCGTGCAGGCCGCTGACGAACTGCTGCTCGCCGAGCAGCGTGTGCGATCCGGTGTGGACGTACGAGGCGACGATCGCGCCCATCACTGCGACGCCCATCGCGCCGCCGACCTGGCGGAAGCTGTTCAGCACGCCGGAGCCGACGCCGGCCTTGTCGACCGGCACGGCGCCCATCGCGGCCGCGGTCATCGGCGACATCGTCAGGGCCATGCCGACGCCGCCGAGCAGCATCGCCGGCAGCAGTGTCCAGAAGTCCGAGTGCACGCCGACCCGCTGATAGAGGAGCAGCGACGCCCCGAGGAGGCTCATCCCCGCGCCCATCAACCAGCGCGAGCCGACGCGGTCGGACAGGCGGCCCGCGACCGGTGCGACGAGGATGATCAGGATCGTCATCGGCAGGAACGACGCGCCCGCCTTCGTCGGCGAGAAGCCGAGGATGTTCTGGAGGTAGAGCGAGATGTAGAAGAAGACGCCGAACATCCCGAGCGAGACGAGCAGGGCGACGAAGTTCGCGCCCGCGAACGCGCCGCTGCGGAAGAGCGACAGGTCGAACATCGGCAGCCGCTGGCGACGCTCGAGGAGCACGAAGCCGGCGAGCAGCACCGCGGCTGCCACGAACAGGCCGACGATCTCCGCGGACGCCCAGCCGTGCCGGTTCCCCTCGATCAGCCCGTACGTGAGCGCGAAGAGGCCGAGGCCCGACGTGATGAGGCCCGGCAGGTCGATGCTCTGCTCGTGCGAGGTGTCGCGCGACTCCTTGATCACGATCCGGGAGACGACGATCCCCAGCACGCCGACGGGCACGTTGATGAAGAAGATCCAGTTCCAGTTGATGTTGTCGACGATCAGGCCGCCGGCGAGCGGGCCGATCGCGAGTGCGAGCGCGGAGACGCCCGCCCAGATGCCGATCGCCTGGCCGCGCTCCTTCGGCGGGAACGTCGCCGTGATGATCGAGAGCGTGGCCGGGTTCATCAGCGCCGCACCGATCCCCTGCACCGCGCGCGCGCCGATCAGGAAGCCGGCGCTCGGCGCGAGTCCGCAGGCGAGCGAGGAGAGCGTGAAGACGGCGATGCCGACGACGAAGATCCGCCGGCGCCCGAACATGTCGGCGAGCTTGCCGCCGGTGACCAGCAGCGCCGCGAACGTGAGCGCGTACGCGGTGACGATCCATTCCAGCGAGGCGATCGAGACGTGCAGGTCGCGCTCGATCGACGGCAGCGCGACGTTCACGACGGTGTTGTCGAGCATGATCATGAACAGGCCGAACGCCACCGCCGCGAGCGTCCACCACTTCCTGTTCTCCTCCGCGAGGATCCGAGCCTTCATTCCGTTCTCCCTGGCACGTGTGGTTAGTGCTCACTAAGTTAGCAACCACTAGGGTGCCTCCGTCGAAGTAGGCTCCCGGCGGTGAACGACGGCTTCATCTGGCGCCCCTCACCCGAGCTCGTCGAGCGCGCGAACGTGACGCGGCTCGCGCGGAGGCTCGGCGCGGGCGGCTACCCCGAGCTGCACCGGATCTCGGTCGAGGAGCCGGAGCGCTTCTGGCCGGCCGTCGTCGAGGACCTCGAGATCGAGTTCTCGCGGCCGTGGGACGCCGTGCTGGACGTCTCGCGCGGGCCCGAGTGGGCGACGTGGTTCGTCGGCGGCCGCGTCAACGTCGCCCGCGCCTGCGTCCACCGCTGGGCGGCAGAGCGGCCGGACGAGGAGGCGCTCGTCTGGGAGAGCGAGGACGGCCGGCGCGAGGCGCTCACCTGGGCGGAGACGTCGCGCGCGGTGACGCAGCTGGCGGAGGCGCTCGTCCAGCTGGGCGTCGGCCCCGGCGACCGCGTCGCCGTCTTCATGCCGATGTGCCCTGCCGTCGCGGTCGCCTCGCACGCCTGCGCGCATGTCGGCGCCGTCCAGGTGCCGGTCTTCTCCGGCTTCGCCGCACCGGCGATCGCGACCAGGCTCGAGGACTCGCAGGCGAAGGTCGTGCTCTGCGCGGACTGGTCGCTGCGGCGCGGCAAGCGCGTCGAGATGCGACAGACGCTCGACGACGCCGGCCGCTTCGCCGTCGAGCACGTCGTCGCGTGGAGCCGGGAGAGCGGCGAGTGGCCGGAGCTCGTGACGGGACAGCCGGGGACGCTGCCGCCGCTCGAGGTGGACTCCGAGGCCCCGTATCTGCTCGCCTACACGTCCGGCACGACCGGGCGGCCGAAGGGAGCGCTCCACGTCCAGGGCGGCTTCCTCGTCTCGATCGCCCGCGAGGCCGCCTACCAGACCGACGTCAAGGCGGGCGACCGCATCCACTTCGCGACGGACATGGGCTGGATCATGGGCCCGTGGACGCTCGTCGGCGGCGGCGCGGCCGGCGCGACGGTCGTGTTCGCCGAGGGCGCGCCCGACCGGCCGGCGGACCGCCTCTGGCGGCTCGTCGAGTCGGAGCGCGTGACGATGCTCGGCCTGTCGCCGACGCTCGTGCGCGCGCTGATCCCGCACGGTGAGCCCGATGCCGACCTGTCGTCGCTGAAGGCGATGTGCACGACCGGCGAGCCGTGGAACCCGGATCCGTACATGTGGCTGTTCGAGCACGTCGGCGGGTCACGCACGCCGATCGTGAACATCTCCGGCGGCACCGAGGTCGGCGCGTGCTTCCTGGCGACGTGCATCACGGAGCCGATCAAGCCCGTGGCCCTCGGCTTCCCGGCGCTGGGCAACGACATGGACGTCGTCGACGCGGAGGGGGATCCGGTGCGCGGCGGGGTCGGCGAGCTCGTCTGTCGGCGGCCGTGGCCCGGGATGACGCGCGGGGTCTGGGGCGACGACGAGCGCTACCTCGAGACGTACTGGCGGCGCTTCCCCGGCATCTGGACCCACGGCGACTGGGCCTCGATCGACGAGGACGGCTACTGGTTCCTGCACGGCCGCAGCGACGACACCCTCAACATCGCGGGAAAGCGGATCGGGCCTGCGGAGCTCGAGTCGGCGGCGATCGGAAGCGGGGTCGTCGCCGAGGCGGCGGCGATCGGCGTCCCGCACGAGGTGAAGGGGGAGGTGGCCTGGCTCTTCTGCGTGCCCACGCCCGGCACGGAGCCCGACGAGGGGCGCGTCACGGCCGCGGTCGCCGCCGCGCTCGGAAGGGCGTTCGCCCCCGAGCGGATCGTCTGGGTCGCCGCGCTGCCGAAGACGCGCTCGGCGAAGATCGTGCGCCGTGCCGTCCGCGCCAGCGCGCTGGGACAGGATCCGGGCGATCTCTCGTCGCTCGAAAACCCCGAGTCGCTGGAGGAGATCGCGCATGCCGTCGAGTGAGCTGAACGGACAGGTCGCCCTCGTCACCGGCGGCGGCCGCGGCATCGGCGCGAACATCGCGCGCGAGCTCGCGGGCGCCGGAATGGACGTGTGGGTCACCGGTCGCACGGCGGGCCAGGTCGAGTCCGTCGCCGCCGAGATCGGGGGCCACGGGCTCGTCGGCGACGTGTCGAAGCGCGCAGACGTCGAGCGGTGGACGCGCGAGGCGGGAGCGCTCGACCTGCTCGTCTGCAACGCCGGCATCAGCGGCCCGGGCGACGTGTTCGCCGAGCCGGACGACTGGTGGCGGACGTTCGAGGTGAACGTCCTCGGCGTCTATCTCTGCTGCCACGCCTTCGCGCCGGGGATGGTCGAGCGCGGCGGCGGGCGCATCGTGAACGTCGCGAGCGGCGCGGCGTATCTCCCGGCGCGGTTCGCGAACCTGACCGCGAACACCGCATACCCGGCGAGCAAGGCCGCCGTGCACCGCTTCTCGGAGGTGCTCGCCACGGAGCTCTCGCCGAGCAATGTCTTCGTCTTCTCGATCAGCCCGGGGCTCGTCAAGACGGAGATGACGAGCGACATGCCCGACGACGCGCCGTGGACGCCGCCGGAGTGCGCGCCGCGGCTCGTCCACGCGCTGGCGACAGGCGAGTTCGACGCGCTCGCCGGCCGCTACCTCCACGCGGAGCACGACCCGCCGGATCGGCTGCGCGGGCGGATCGCCGAGATACAGGCGGACGACCTGAACGTCATCCGCCTCCGCCGCTGAGGGTTTTCGCCTGGTAGTCTTAAACTGATGCGCCTGGCCCTCGTCCAGACCGATCCGGTCGTCGGCGACCTCGACGGCAACCGCGCGCTGATCCTCGATCGGCTCGAGGAGGCGACACGCGCCGGCGCCGACCTCGTGGTCTTCCCGGAGCTCGCGGTGACGGGCTACCCGCCCGAGGACCTCCTGCTTCGGCCGGGATTCGTGCGCGCGGCGGAGGCCTCGCTCGCGGAGATCGCGCGCGCGGCGCGGGATGCGGTCGTGCTCGTCGGCACTCCCTGCTTCGACCGCGACCTCTACAACGCCTGCGCCGTCTGCGCGGACGGCGAGGTGAAGGCGCTCGTGAAGAAGCGCTTCCTGCCGAACTACGGCGTCTTCGACGAGTTCCGCTACTTCGCGTCCGGGGACGAGCTCTTCCTGTTCGAGCACGGCGACGCGCTCGTCGGCGTCACCGTGTGCGAGGACATGTGGCAGCCGGGCCCGCCCGCGACCGACCTCGCGCTCGCCGGCGCGCAGCTGCTCGTGAACGTCTCGGCTTCGCCGTTCCACCTCGGCAAGGACCGCGAACGCGAGGAGATGTTCCAGACACGCGCGCGCGACGCGGCGGCGTACGTCGCCTTCTGCAACACCGTCGGCGGCCAGGACGAGCTGATCTTCGACGGCCACTCGCTCGTGCTCGACGACGAGGGCACCGTGCTCGCGCG
>Ga0187777_10000098_pt1 | contig 62948 bp, 55 predicted proteins | sample 1015_Q2_SP5_10_M_FD_132416 | JGI IMG/M metagenome (GOLD analysis project Ga0187777, IMG submission 132416) | Tropical peat soil microbial communities from peatlands in Department of Meta, Colombia - 1015_Q2_SP5_10_MG | ecosystem: Environmental > Terrestrial > Soil > Wetlands > Peat | place... | reverse complement strand
TTATCACATCCTGGGGCTGGAGAAGGTCCCAAGGGTCCGGCTGTTCGCCGGTTAAAGTGGTACATGAGCTGGGTTCAGAACGTCGTGAGACAGTTCGGTCTGTATCCGTCGTGGGCGTTGGAGTGTTGAGGGGCGCGGACCCTAGTACGAGAGGACCGGGTCGGACTGCCCGCTCGTGTCCCGGCTGTTCCGCCAGGAGCACCGCCGGGTAGCGATGGCAGGCGGGGATAACCGCTGAATGCATCTAAGTGGGAAGCCCCCCCCAAGATGAACACTCCCTGCTCCTTGAGAGCACTAAAGGGCCGGAGAAGACCACTCCGTCGATAGGCCGCACGTGGACGTGGGGTAACCCACTTCGAGCGCAGCGGTCCTAATCGCCCGTGCGGCTTGACTACTCCCAGCGGTTCGTCCGCCTGCGGAGCGTCACGCTTCCTTCATTGTCGAAAGCGCACCCTCGATCTCACCACCGCCGATTCGTCAGGCAGAACATCGCTGGCGACTAGAGCGTAGGGGCCACACTCGTTCCCATCCCGAACACGATCGTTAAGCCCTACAGCGCCGATGGTACTCCGCCCGAGAGGGCGCGGGAGAGTAGGCCGTCGCCGGCACTCTTGCGGCAGGATCTCCTGCCACGAAGCCCGGTCGCACTCTGCGGCCGGGCTTCGTTTATTTACGGCATGCGCGCCGGAACGGTCACCATCGCCGGAAAGCCCAACGCCGGCAAATCGACGCTCTTGAATCGCATCGTCGGCCAGAAGCTCAGCATAACGAGCGCCAAGCCGCAGACGACCCGCGTGCCGGTGCTCGGCATCTACACCGAGGGCGACGTCCAGATGATCCTGCGCGACACCGCCGGACTCTTCGACCCGCGCACCAACCTCGAGCGCGCCATGCGCTCGACAGCCCTCCGGGCCCTCGATGACGCGGATGTCATCGCCTACATCACCGATGCCACCGACGGCGCGCCCCCCGCGCTCGACGTCGCGGCCCAGCTCGATCGACCGCCGCGCGCGCCGGTCGTGACGGTGCTCAACAAGGTCGACCTCCTCTCGGCGGGTGACGTCGCCGCCCTCCGCGAGAGCGCCGGCGCCGACGCCCTCATCTCGGCCGCCACCGGCGACGGCGTGTCCGACCTCATCGCCCGCCTCGCCGCCGCGCTCCCCGAAGGACCCTTTCTCTATCCCGCCGAGGACGTCGCCACTCAGCCGCTCCGCTTCTTCGCCGCCGAGCTGATTCGTGAGACGGCGCTCGAGCAGCTCGAGGAGGAGATCCCGCACTCGGTCGCCTGCGAGATCGAGGAGTTCCGCGAGGAGCAACGTCCGGTGTACATTCGAGCCATCCTGTATGTGGAGCGGGAGAGCCAGAAGCGCATTCTGATCGGGAGTCGCGGGAGCCGCATCCGCGCCATCGGTCAGGCATCGCGCGCCAAGATCGAGGCCTTGGTCGACGCTCCGGTCTACCTCGATCTTTGGGTCAAGGTGCTCGCGAACTGGCGTCGCGACCCCCGGGCGCTCCGCCGATTCGGTTTCGCCGCTCCGGAGAAGGAGCAACGATGAGCCTATCGCCGCAGCTGCTGGAGATCCTCGTCTGCCCCAAGTGCAAGGGCGAGCTCGAGTACCGAGAGGGCGAGCAATGCCTCATCTGCCGCGCCTGCAAGCTCCGCTACGCCGTTCGGGACGGCATCCCGATCATGCTGATCGACGAGGCGACGCCGCTCTGATCGCGACGGAGTGCCGCGTGCGCTGCGGCCCCTCTCGTCAGGCCTCCCCCCTGCGGCCTGACGTGGCCCACCGGGGGCACCCCGGTGCCGTGAGGTCGTTGTGCCTGGCGAGGCGCTCGCCCCGTGATGGGCTCGCACCGTGACATGGCTCTCACCCGTGGGGCCGCGCAGAGCGTGAAGCCGCTCGACTGGCTGATTCTCTTCGCGCCGGCGGCGATCGTGGCCGACCTCCTTCACGCCCCCGCGCTCGTCGTCTTCGTCACCAGCGCCATAGCGATCATCCCGCTCTCGGCGCTCCTCGGGCGCGCGACCGAGTCGCTCGCCGCGCACGTCGGACCAGCCATCGGCGGTCTGCTCAACGCGACGCTCGGGAATCTGGCGGAGCTGATCATCGCCGGCATCGCGCTCAACGCCGGGCTCATCGAGCTCGTCAAGGCCTCGATCACCGGCTCGATCCTCGGGAATCTGCTCCTGGTCTTGGGAGCCGCTCAGCTCGTGGGAGGGCTCAAGTACAAGCTCCAGCGCTTCAATGTCCGCTATGCCGGGATGAGCGTCTCGCTCCTCGTCATCGCGGCGGTCGGTCTCCTCGTGCCCACCTTCTTTCATGCCCTCCACGTCGACGTGGAGCGCGTGCGTACCGTCCGAATGTCCGAGTTCGTGGCCGGCATCCTGATGCTGAGCTATGGCCTCTCTCTGGTGTATTCGATGCGGACACACCGCGATGTCGTCAGTGTGGCACCCCCCTCTCACCCCGACATCGAGCACGCGGCCTGGCCGATGCGTCGTACGCTCCTGGTCCTGGGCGCTGCGGCGGCGGCGATCGCCGTGATGTCGGAGCTCCTGGTCGGCGCGACGACCGATACAGTCGCGACGCTCGGACTGTCGCAGTTTTTCGTTGGCATCATCGTGGTGCCGATCATCGGCAACGCCGCGGAGCACAGCACGGCGGTGTTGGTGGCGCGGCGAAATCAGATGGATCTGGGGGTGAGCATCGCCATCGGATCGTCGATCCAGGTGGCCTTGCTGGTGGCGCCGCTGCTCGTGTTTCTGGGGGCGGTCCTTGGGAAGCCGATGGACCTGGCCTTCTCCGCCTTCGAGGTGGCGAGCGTGACCGTCGCCGTCTGGATCGGCACGACCGTCGTGCTCGACGGGGAATCGAACTGGTTGGAAGGAGCGCTGCTCCTGCTCGTATACGCTATGCTCTCGGTTGCGTTCTACTTTTTTTGATCGTCGGGAAAGACGACCGATATCATCGCTCTTTTTTTGACTTCGCCCCGCGCGGGCCATATTTTGGCGCGAGCAGGCGAGAGGACCGCCTAGCGTGGCGCAGCAGCACGCCGTCTTCTTCTCCCCGGACGCCAAGGAACCCCCGCCCACGGTGCGCGATTGGCTGCTGGCTCGCCAATTGCCGCTTCTCATCTGTGCCCGGAGCGATGAATTGATGGCACTGGCATTGCGCGGTCGTCCGGCGGTGGTGGTCTTCGATGCGCGCCACGACGCTCCGCCCGCACTTGCCGCCTGCAAGGCCGTCAAGAACGACGCGTATACCGGCGTCGTTCCGGGAGCGGTGCTCGTCGCCGCCGGGGAGCCGGCGCTGGCCGCCGCCTTCGACGCCGGCGCCGACGAAGTGCTCGGCCCCGAGATGTCCGATCACGAAGCGGTCGTTCGCCTCGACGTCCTGCTCCGGCGCGCCGAGCGCGACGTGCACGTCCACCCATCCACCCGGCTCCCCGGCGCGCCCGAGATCGAAGCCGAGATCGCCCGACGCCTGGCGCTCGACGAGCGCTTCGCCGCCTGCTACACCGATCTCGATCACTTCAAGGAGTACAACGACCGCTACGGCTACTTCGAGGGGGACCGGGTGATCCGGATCCTCGCCAAGATCCTCCACGACGTGGTGCGGGGGATCTGTCCCGAGGGCGGTTTCGTGGGACACATTGGCGGCGACGATTTTCTGTTTATCGTTCCTGTGCGGGTGGCGGCCGAGATCTGCCAGGAGATCGTGTCGATCTTCGACGCCCTGGTGCCGTTCCAGTACTCCGAGCAGGATCGTCAGGCAGGATACTTTTTCGGGAAGGACCGGCGCGGGCAGCTGCATCGGGTGCCGCTCATGACGGTGAGCATCGGGGTGGTGACGAACGAGCGGCGCTCGTTCACCCACCCGGCGCAGGTGAGCGAGCTGGCGACGGAGATGAAGAGCTACGCCAAGACGTTGACTGGGTCGGTCTACGTGGTGGACCGTCGCCAGGATCCATTCGTGGAGGCGCCGATCGGCGTCGCCGAGCGTTGACCCGTTCAGACCGGTGAGTCTGCACGCATGAATGTGACCTGTCCGGAGTGCGGATCGATCTTTCGCGTCGATCCGGCCAAGGTGCCGATCAGCGGCATTCGCGCCCGTTGCTCCGTCTGTGGCGGGGTGATCGCGATCGGCGAGCGAGGGGCGATCGAGGACGACTTCGGCGTGGCCGCCGCGGCCGCGGCGCCTAACGCTGCGCGGGCCGGGGGCGGCGTGGCCGCTCCGCCGCGCCCGTCTCTGCGTCCGCCGATCACGATGCCGACGCCGCCGCAGCCCTTCCGGCTGCCGGAGTCGCCCGCGTCGCCGCTGGGGGGCGGCACGGGTCGTCCGGCGGCGCCCTTCGCGACCCCCGGCGAGTCGCTGCCGGGGATCGCCGCCCGCACGACCACCGCCCCGGCCGCGCCCGCGCCGTCGGCGCCCCCACGCGCCCCCGCGATCCCGCCGCGAGTCGGGACGCCGCCATTCGGCTCTGTCTCCGCCCCCACCGCCCCCACCGCCCCCAGCGCCCCCGCCGCTCCCTCTGCTCCGGCTCCGACGGCGGTTCCGCCGCGGCCCGCCCCGGCGCCGGCGGCCCCCGCGGCGCCCCCGGGGATGGCTGCTGCGCCACCGGGGATGGCCCCCGCTGCGCCACCGCCCATCACGGCAGGTGCTGTACCGGGGATGGGAGCACCGGCGGCTCCGAGCCGCCCGGTCGCCCCCGGCGGCGCGCCGACGCGTCCGCCGATCAACCCCTTCCTGGCGAACGATCCGAACCAGAAGGCGAAGCGGCTCGCGCGCGCCCTCGTCTCCGACATCATCGTCTACTTCCCCGACAAGCATCAGCAGGGGCTCCGCGACAACACGCTCCGCGAGCTCTTTCGCGAGGAGATCAAGAAGAGCTACGAGGAGTACGTCGAGCAGATGGGGAAGGAATTCGCCGAGAGCACGAACCACTTCCAGGATGCGCTGAACGACGTCCTCGCCGGAGGGAGGAAGATCTTCTAGAGAGGCGCCGATCGCGCGCGCCAGGCGCTCCCGCGAGATCTGCGGTGCGCGGTCCACCTTCTCCCTTCGAGGCGCTATATTTCGTCGAGCGAGCCGTCCAGCCGGGCGGCTCGCGTGCGTTGGGGGGTGGGTGTGGGGCGGCGGGGAAGGGCGACCCGACGCGGGAACCTGTCGAGGGGCCGGCCGCAGCCGGCGACTCGCGCCACGTGGGGGGAACGCAGGAGATGGCGGAGACGGAACGCGCCCGGCGGCTGCGCCGGTACGAGGAGCGCTTGCGCGACCTTCGGGGGTTTCTTTGACCTCGAGCGGAAGCGCGCGGCGCTCATCGAGCGAGAGGGCCGGATGGGGGACCCTGCGTTCTGGAGCGACCCGGCGCGGGCACGCGAGGTGATCCAGGAGGTCAAGGCGATCAAGGAGACGGTCGAGCCGTACGACCGGCTGGCGTCGAAGGTGCGCGAGCTCCTCGAGATGGACGAGCTGCTGGCCGCCGAGCCTGACGAGTCGCTCTCGGCCGACGTCGATCGCGAGGTGGACGCGCTCGATCCCGAGCTCGCCTCCTACGAGGTGCGCGCCCTCATGCAGGGGCCGGACGACCACCGCGGCGCGATGCTCGAGATCTCGGCGGGCGCCGGCGGGACGGAGGCCCAGGACTGGGCCCAGATGCTCCAGCGGATGTACACCCGGTGGGCGGAGCGCCGCGGCTACTCGGTCGAGATCCTCGACCTGAGCGAGGGGGAAGAGGCGGGGATCAAGGGGGCGATGCTCGAGATCCATGGCCCGTACGCCTACGGATTTCTGCGCGGGGAGTCGGGGGTACACCGGCTCGTGCGCATCTCCCCCTTCGACGCGCAGGCCCGCCGCCACACCAGCTTCGCCTCGGTCTTCGTGTACCCGGTGGCCGAGGATGACATCAACGTCGAGCTGCGCGACGAGGACATCAAGATGGATGTCTATCGCGCGTCAGGCGCCGGCGGTCAACACGTCAACAAGACCAGCTCGGCGGTCCGCCTCACCCACATCCCCTCCGGGATCGTCGTGAGCTGCCAGCAGGAGCGCTCGCAGTTCAAGAACAAGGCGACCGCGCTCAAGATGCTCAAGAACGCGCTCTACCAGCGCGAGGTCGAGGAGCGCGAGAAGAAGAAGGCGGCCATCGATGCCGCCAAGACCGATGTCTCGTTCGGCAACCAGATCCGGAGCTACGTCTTCCAGCCGTACACGATGGTGAACGACCATCGGACGGAGCTGAAGATCTCCGACGTGCACAAGATCATGGACGGTGCGATCGACCCGTTCATCGAGGCGTATCTGAAGCGCTCGGGGGCGGGATCGGCGGCGGCGGCCGGCGCGGCGCCTGACGCGACGGAGGGGGGAGGAGGGAAGTGAGCTCCGAGGAGCTCAACTTCGTCCTCCGCGCTCGGCGGGAGAAGCTCGACCAGCTCGTCGCTCGCGGCATCGCCCCCTACGGCTACGGCTACGATCGCAGTTCGACCGCCGCCGCGGCGTCGGCGGCCGGTGCGGCCGTCGCGACCGGCGCGGACGGGGCGAGCGTGCGCCTCGCCGGGCGGCTCGTCGCCTGGCGCGGCCACGGGAAGACCGCCTTCGCGCATCTGGCCGATGCGACCGGGCGCATCCAGCTCTATTTCCGGCGCGACGAGTTGGGCGAGGCGACGTGGGGCGTGGTCGAGCTCCTCGACATCGGCGACATCGTCGGCGTCGACGGGCCGATCTTCCGCACCAAGACGGGCGAGTCGACGGTGCGGGTGAAATCGCTCGAGCTGCTGGCGAAGTCGCTGCGCCCGCTCCCGATCGGCAAGGAAGAGCTGGTGGACGGCGTCGTCGTCAGGCACTCCGGATTCGCCGACCACGAGCAGCGCTATCGCCAGCGCTACGCCGACCTGGCGGTGCACCCCGAGGTGCGCGCGATCTTCGTCGCCCGCTCGCGCATGATCACCGCCATCCGTCGCTTCCTCGACGAGCGCGACTTCCTCGAGGTCGAGACGCCCGTTCTGCAGCCGCTCTACGGCGGCGCGGCGGCCCGTCCCTTCACCACCCACCACATCGCGGTCGATCGCCAGCTCTATCTCCGCATCGCCGATGAGCTGTACCTCAAGCGCCTGGTGGTGGGGGGGCTCGAGCGGGTCTACGAGATCGGGCACGACTTCCGTAATGAGGGGATGGACCGGACGCACAATCCGGAATTCACCATGCTCGAGTGGTACCAGGCCTTCGTCGACTATCGCACGACGATGACTCTCGTCGAGGAGCTCCTCGCGGCGACGGCGGCGGCGCTCCGGCCCCTTCCCGTGGTGGGAGAGCGGGTGCCGGCGATCGAGCCCCCCTTCCCGCGCCTCGAGTGGGTGAAGGCGCTCTCCGAGGCCCTCGGAGGTGACCCACTGGGCATGGAAGTGAAAGAGCTCCGCGCCATCGGGGAGCGGCTCGGGGTTCACGGAGCGGCCACGCTCGCCCGGGGGAAGCTCTTGGACGAGATCTTCCAGGCGACGGTCGAGCGGAAGATCGACCGGCCGACCTTTGTGGTCGACTACCCGGTCGAGCTCTCCCCCCTGGCCAAGCCTAAGCGCGGAAATCCGGCCCTAACCGAGCGATTCGAGCTTTTTGCCCGAGGGCATGAGCTGGCGAACGCCTTCAGCGAGCTGAACGACCCGGTCGACCAGCGGCAGCGCCTCGAGGCCCAGGCCTCATTGCGGGCGGCCGGGGATGAGGAGGCGGTGGAGGTGGACGAGGACTACATTCGCGCCATGGAGTACGGCATGCCCCCCATGGGTGGGTGCGGCATGGGAGTTGATCGACTCTTCATGTACCTCTCGGACACGCCTCACATTCGGGACGTGATCCTCTTTCCGACGATGAGGCCGGAATGAACAGGCTCGAGCTCTCGATCGCCTGGCGATACCTCCGGAGCCGCGGCACCTCGCGCCTTTTCTCCTTCGTGAGCGCGATCGCGATGGGCGGCGTGCTGGTGGGGGTGAGCGCGCTCATCGTGATCAACGGCGTCATGACCGGGATGCAGAACGATCTGCGGGAGAAGATCCTCGTCGGCTCCCCGGACATCCGCGTCCTCACCTACGGCGAGGACCTCAAGGTCACCGACTGGCGCACCGCGCTCTCCAAGGTTCAACCGGCGCCGGGAGTGGTCGCGGCGGCGCCCTTCGTCCTCACGCAAGGTCTCGCGTCGGCGGGTCACACGTACGCCGAGGGCGTCTTCGTGATGGGGATCGAGCCCGAGCACCGCGACATCCAGATCGTCACCGAAATCCGAAAGCACGCGATCAAGGGCGACTTCCGCTTCGCCAGTGCCGATGGGCAGACGCACGGAGTCGTGCTGGGGAAGCGCTTGGCCGAGAGACTTGGTGTCTACACCGGAGACAAGGTCACCCTCGTCTCGCCGGCGGGGGCGAAGTTCAACACGGCGATCGGCGCCTACATCCCGAAGTTCTACCAGTTCGAGTGCACGGGGATCTTCGAGACGGGGATGTACGAGTACGACAATTCGTACGTCTACATGTCGCTCGATGCGGCGCGAGAATTCGCGGGGCTCGGCGACGCGGTGACGGGGATCGAGGTGCGCACCGTCGATCGGTGGAAGGCGCCGGAGGTGGCGACGAAGCTCGCCGACCTCCTCGGCTTTCCCTATCGGGTGGTCGATTGGGAGGAGTCGAACTCCCAGCTCTTCCAGGCGCTCAAGCTTGAGAAGCTCGCCATGCGCGTCATCCTGCTGCTGATCGTGCTCGTGGCGGCGTTCAACATCGTCAGCACGCTCACGATGGTGGTGAAGGACAAGACGCGCGAGATCGGGATCCTCAAGGCGATGGGGCTCCGCGACCGCTCGATCCGCCGAATCTTCCTCATGCAGGGTTTGGTGATCGGGAGCGTCGGGACGCTGATCGGTGCGGTGCTCGGACTCGTCATCGGGATCTCGATCGATCGCTGGAAGCTCATCCGTCTCGACCCGCGCGTATATTTCATCGACCACCTTCCGGTGACCATCGGTCCCTTCGACGTCGCGTGGATCGTGGTTGCCAGCGTCGCCATCGCTGGTCTGGCGACCCTCTACCCGTCGGGCCAAGCGGCGAAGCTCTACCCGGTGGAGGCCATCCGGCACGAATGAACGCGATCGAGGCAAAGGGTATCGCGAAGACGTTCACCGGCGGCGACGGGGGCCGGATCGACGTGCTCACCGGCGTCGATCTGGAGGTCCGTCCCGGGGAGATGGTGGCGATCGTCGGTGCGAGTGGCGCGGGGAAGAGCACGCTGCTGCACATCCTCGGCGCGCTCGACCGCCCGACGGCCGGCTACGTCGTGCTCGATGGGGAGCCCTTGCACGGGCTCGGGGACGAGGAGCTGGCCGTGGTGCGGAACCGGAAGGTGGGCTTCGTCTTCCAGTTCCACCATCTGCTCAAGGAGTTCTCGGCCCTCGAAAACGTGATGATGCCGCTCCGGATCGCGGGGTGGGAGCCGAAGCGGGCGCTCTCCCGGGCCGAGGAGCTTCTCTCGCGGGTAGGATTGGGCGGCCGGATGCAGCATCGGCCGGCGGAGCTTTCGGGGGGCGAGCAGCAGCGGACGGCGGTGGCACGGGCGTTAGCGATCGATCCGGCGGTCGTTCTGGCCGATGAGCCGTCAGGCAACCTCGATCACGCCAACGCCGAGCGGCTGCACGATCAATTTGTGCAAGTTGTGCGAGACTTGGAGATCGCGATGGTCGTCGTCACTCATAATAGGTCCCTCGCCGCGCGCGCCGATCGCGCGCTGTTGCTCGAGGACGGACGACTGCGGGACACGGATGTGCGAGAGGTGCTGGCCTGATGTTGTGCGACAGTTGCCGCGAGCGGGATGCCGTCATTCAGGTCACGCAAGTGACCGACCCGCCGGTGCGCCAGCTCAACCTCTGCGAGAAGTGCGCGGCGGAACAGGGCGTCGAGACGCCGATGACGCTGCCGAAGCAGCCGCTTTCGGATCTCATCATGGCGGTCCAGCAGAAGCAGCTCACGGCCGGAGGGGCGGACAGCTGGCGCTGCACCTTCTGCTCGGGGACGCTCAAGGACTTTCAGAATACCGGGCGGCTGGGGTGCGCCTATTGCTACACGGCCTTCGAGTCGAAGCTGCGCGATCTGCTGCGCCGGGTGCAGGGGAACTCGCACCACCAGGGGCGGAAGTATCGTCCGCCGCAGCTTCACCCTGACGACGGGGCCTCGGTGCTGACCGAGCTGCGCGAGCGGCTTCGCCGCGCGGTGGAGCAGGAGCAGTTCGAGGAGGCGGCGCGTCTCCGCGATCAGATCAAGGTGATGGAGTGATGCTCGACCTCTCGTTGCTCCCGGACGGGGGCGTGAGCTGGCTGGATGCGTCCGGGGAGCAGGCCGGGATCGTACTATCCACGCGGCTCCGCCTGGCGCGGAATCTGGAGGGCTTTGCCTTCCCGGGCCGGGCGCGGGAGGGGGAGCGCCTGAGGATCCTCGCCCGCGTGCGCGAGGCAGTGGCGGCATCGCCGAGCCTCGACGCCAGCGTTCTGGTGCGGGTGGACGAGCTCTCGCCGGATGACCGGCTGCTGCTTCACGAGCGCCACCTAGTGAGCAAGGAGCTGGCGGGGCTGGATCCGCACCACCCGGTGCGCTCGGGGGCGGCCGTGTTTCTCGGCGCGGGTACGGGCGTCATGGTGAATGAGGAGGATCACCTGCGACTGCAGACCCTCCGCTCGGGCTTCGACCTCGCGGACGCGTTCGAATCGATCACGCGTCTCGACGACGAGCTCGGATCGCACCTGCCGTACGCGTATCACTCGGAGTTCGGATTTCTCACGTCGTGTCCGACGAACACGGGCACAGGTCTCCGGGCCTCGGTGCTAATTCATTTGCCGGGCCTCGTTCTGACAAAGGAGATGCCAAAGACGTTGGCGGGATTGCAGCAGCTGGGGATTACGTTCCGGGGCCTCTACGGGGAAGGGAGCGAAGTCGTCGGGAATTGCGTTCAAATTTCGAATCAGACGACATTGGGCCGATCCGAAGAGGAAATTGTCGAGCAGATGACGCTCGTGCTCCGGACCGTAATTGCACGAGAGGACGAGGCGAGGCGGGTATTGCTTCGCGACGCAGGATATATTATTGAGGACAAGGCTTGGCGAGCCTATGGCACTCTCCGGTACGCTCGCAGTCTCACGTTCGACGAGGCGATGAATTGCCTCAGCGCCGTGCGACTCGCGGTCGGGCTGAAACTGATCACCGGGCTGAGTGTATACACCCTCAACAAGCTCCTGATTTTTTCTCAAGCTGCGCACCTCGCATACGCGGAGGGTCGGTCGCTGACGGAGAGCGAAGCCGACATCGCGCGTGCTCGGTACGTGCGTCAGGCTTTGGCGGCAGAAGCGGGGACAAACGGGTAGCCGCGCCGTAGCGGCGCTCGTCATTTGAGGAGAGTATGAACGGCTACAACTTCACTGAGCGTGTGCGAAAGGTGCTCGCGATGGCGCGCGAGGAAGCGGCTCGCCTCCACCACGAGTACGTCGGGACGGAGCACATCCTGCTCGGCCTCATCCGCGAGGGTGAGGGGGTTGCCGCGGCCGTTCTGCAGAATTTGAGCGTCGATCTCGACGAGATTCAGCAGAAAATCGAGGAGACGGTCAAGAAGGGGAAGGCGGCGCAGACGCAAGGCCCCGATCTGCCGTACACATCGCGGGCGAAGAAGGTGCTCGAGCTGGCGATGAGCGAGGCTCGAGAGTTGAACCACAGTTATGTCGGCACGGAGCACCTGCTGCTCGGTCTTCTCCGCGAGGAGAAGGGGATCGCGGCGCAGGTACTCGCCGACACCGGCGTGAACCTCGACGCCGCGCGCGCCGAGACGCTGCGCCTCTTGGGCACCGAGATGCCGCAGGGGGGCGCCACGGCGCAGCAGGGAAGTGCGCCTCCGCCGCAGCAGCAGCAGAAGGGGGAGAAGAAGTCGAAGACTCCTGCCCTCGACCACTTCTGTCGCGATCTCACCCAGCTCGCCGCCGAGGGTCAGCTCGATCCGACCATCGGGCGGGCCAAGGAGATCCAGCGGGTGATGGAAGTGCTCACCCGGCGGAAGAAGAACAACCCGGTGCTCATCGGCGAGCCAGGCGTAGGGAAGACGGCTATCGTCGAAGGGCTGGCGCAGCTCATCGCCAACGGAGAGTGCCCGGAGTCGCTGCGCGACAATCGGGTGCTTGCGCTCGACATGGCGGCGGTCATTGCCGGCACCAAGTACCGCGGTCAGTTCGAGGAGCGGCTCAAGGCCGTCATGAACGAGATCGCGCAGAACAAGAACGTGATCCTGTTCATCGACGAGCTGCACACCCTCGTGGGAGCGGGGGCGGCCGAAGGGGCGATCGACGCCAGCAACATGCTCAAGCCGGCCCTGGCGCGCGGCGAGCTGCAGTGTGTCGGCGCCTCCACGCTCAACGAATATCGCAAGTACATCGAAAAGGACGGCGCCCTCGAGCGCCGCTTCCAGACGGTCATCGTCGATCCGCCGTCGGTGGACGAGACGGTGGAGATTCTGCGCGGCCTCAGGAAGAAGTACGAGGACCACCACCACGTCACGATCCCCGATTCCACGCTGGTGACCGCGTCGAGGCTGTCGGAGCGCTACATCACCGACCGCTTCCTGCCTGACAAGGCGATCGACGTGATCGACGAGGCCGGCGCGCGGGCGCGGCTCGCGGCGCAGGCCCCGCCGCCCGAAGTCGCGGAGCTCAAGCTCAAGCTCGAGGAAGTGAACGCGGAGAAGGAAGCCGCGGTCCGCGATCAAAACTTCGAGCGCGCGGCCGCGCTCCGTGACCGCGAGCGAGAGCTTCAGGGCGACATTCGCAAGAAGCAGGAAGAGTGGGAGAAGCGCCGGCAGTCCTTCCGACCGGTGCTCGGCGAGGAGGAGATCGCCTTCATCGTCAGCCGCTGGACCGGGATCCCGGTGATGCGGCTGCAAGAGGCGGAGAGCTCTCGCCTGCTGCGGATGGAGGACGAGCTGCACGCGTCGGTGGTCGGGCAGGACGAGGCGATCAAGGCGCTCTCGCGCTCGATCCGCCGGAGCCGCGCCGGCCTCAAGGACCCGTCGCGCCCGATCGGCTCCTTCATCTTCTCGGGCCCCACCGGGGTCGGGAAGACGGAGCTGGCCCGCGCTCTGGCGAAGTTCCTCTTCGCCGATCCGGGCGCCCTCATCCGCGTCGATATGAGCGAGTACATGGAGAAGTTCTCCGTCTCGCGGCTCATCGGCGCGCCTCCGGGATACGTCGGCTACGAGGACTCCGGAACGCTCACCAAGGCTGTGCGGCGGAAGCCGTACAGCGTGGTGCTTCTCGACGAGATCGAGAAGGCCCACCCGGATGTCTTCAACATCCTGCTCCAGGTGCTCGACGAGGGACACCTCACCGACAACTACGGTCGGGTCATCGACTTCAAGAACACAGTCGTGATCATGACCTCGAACGTCGGCGCTCGGGACATCACGAAGTCGAAGGGACTCGGCTTCACCGCCCCCGATATGAAGGAGAACTTCGACCGGATCCAGGAGAAGGTGAAGGAGGAGATCCAGCGGGTCTTCAACCCCGAGTTCCTGAACCGGTTGGACGACGTGATCGTCTTCCACCCGCTCAGCAAGGAGCACATCGCCCAGATCGTGGCCATTCTGCTGCGCGACGTGCAGCGGCGGCTCACCGATGAGGAGATCACGCTCAAGCTGACCGATGCGGCCACCGACTTCCTGAGCACCCACGGGTACGACGAGAGCTTCGGTGCGCGGCCGCTCAAGAGGGCGATTCAGAAGTTCATCGAGGATCCGCTGTCGGAGAAGATCCTGATCGGCGACTTCGCCAAGGGAGAGGAGGTGGAGGTCGACGTCTCGCCAGACGGGACGAAGCTCGACTTCCGGGTGCTGACAAAGACCGTTTAGCCAACCGGGCTCCTCGGCTGCATCGCGGCCTGGGAGCACGAGATACGACCGCGGCCGAGTGGCTCTATGCATGGGCCATTCGGCCGCTTCCCGTGTACATTACAGGCATGTTTTTTCCCCTCTCGCCGAGGAGGGCGCTAGGCCTCGCGCGGGGCCTGGCGCTGCCGGGGGCGTTGGTGCTCATCGCCGTCCCCGCCAAGGCGCAAGAGCGCATGGCCCCTTGCGTTCAGCCCGACTCGGTCGTTGTCCGCGGAAACAAGCGAATGTCCCTCGCCACGATTCGGGCGGACGCCGGAGTCACGCGCGGGGATACGCTCAACTATCGCGTCCTCCAGCGCGCGCTCCGGAACCTCTACGCCACGGGCCAGTTCGACGATTTGCGCTTCTCCTGCGACGTCGACCAGGCGACCGGCCATAGCACCCTGGTGCTCTTGGTGACCGAGCGCCCGCTGCTCGGCCAGATATCGGTCGACGGCACCCAGGTGATCTCCGAGGGCACGATTCGCGGCAAGCTAGACCTCCCGGCCGGGAAGCCGCTCGACCCTGCGCTCGTCGCCCGGGCCGTCACCCGGATCGACTCCGCCTATCGGTCGAAAGGCTACTTCCTCGCCAGCGTGAAGGTCGATACGACGCTGCACGAGGAGGTGGCCGATCTCAACTTCGACATCAACGAGGGGAACCGGCTCTCCGTGTCAGGGGTCCAGATCATCGGCGCCGACAAGGTGTCCCCTGGCGATGTAACGAAGGCGATGAAGACGAAACCCGAGGGCTTCTTCTGGTTCCAGAAGGGAGAGTTCGACGAGGAGAACTTCGCCGGCGACCTGGGAGACCGGATTCCGAAGCTCTACGCGAGTCACGGCTACATCGACTTCCTCGTGCTCCACGACTCCTTGCTCGTGGACAAGGACAACGGCAAGGGGCTGGTGCAGATCAGCGTGAATGAGGGGCGGAAGTACCGCGTCGGATCGCTCGAAATCGTCGGCAACCGCCACTTCTCGACCGAGGAGCTGGACCGCTACTTCCCCTTCGCCCAAAACGTCGCCTTCACGGACAAGGTGATGGGAATGTTCGGGAAGCCCGCTCCGACGGTGAACACCTTCGACGAAACGGCCTGGGACGACGCGACGAACCGCGTGCGCTCCGCGTACGCCAACGAGGGTTACATCTACGCCCAGGTGAAGCCGGTCATCGAGCGCACCATTGGCGCGGACTCTCTGCCGATGGTGAACCTGCGGTGGGAGATCGATGAGAAGACGCCAGCAACGGTGAACCGGATCGAGATTGTCGGCAACACCTACACGAGCGAGGCGTGCATTCGCGAGCAGCTGGTGATTCTGCCTGGCGATGTCTTCAACCAGGACCGTCTCATCCGCAGCTACCAAAACATTCAGAACCTGAACTTCTTCGAGTCGCCGCTGCCGCCCCCCGACACCAAGCCCTCGAACGACAAGGGGGACGTCGACGTGATCTTCAAGATGAAGGAGAAGCGCACGGGGTCGGTCAACTTCGGCGCGTCGGCCGGCGAGGGAACGGGGATCGGCGGATTCATCGGACTCGATCAGCCCAATCTCTTCGGCACCTGCAAGCGGGCGACGATGCAGTGGCAGTTCGGCCGCTACAACAACAGCCTGAACTTGAGCTACACCGATCCCTCGATCCGCCAGTCGCGAATCTCCGCCACCGTTACCGCCTATCACATTCAGGCGCAGTACGTGGTTGCGGATCTGGGCCAGAACGTCAGCACCGGTGGCTCCATCCAGTTCGGCTTTCCCGTTTTCAACTCGCCCTTCACTCGCTTCTTCGTGTCGTACCGGCTGGAGCAGGCGCAGTTCACCGGCGGCATCGCGAGTCGCGACTCCACCATCAACCAGGGGAAGAACACGAGGTCCACATTTGGTCTGCAGATCACGCACGACAACCGCATCGATCTCCCCTTTGCGTCGGCGGGCTCGCTGCGGTCGTTCACGGCACAGTTCAACGGCGGGATTCTGGGCGGCTCGGCCACCTTCCAGCGCTACACGGGCGAGCTGCGCAACTACACCACCATTGCCTCGTTCGGGGGCGACCGGCCGGGAGCGCAGCCGGTCAAGCTCATCTTCGGGCTGAGCGGCAAGGTGGGAGGGATCGTCGGTGACGTCGGAGCGTTCTTCTACTCCGAGGCCTTCGCCCTCGGCGGCACGCGCTACGGCGAGCAGCTCCGCGGCTACGAGGAGTTTTCCATCACTCCCAACGGCTTCGTCCCCGGAACCAACATTCAGGCGCAGCGGAGCTCCTTCGGCAACGCGTTCATAACGACGACGCTGGAGCTCGGACTGCGCTTCAACCAGATGTTCTACACCGACATCTTCTTCGACGCCGGTAACGTCTGGGCGGACATTCAGGAATTCGATCCCTCGCGGCTCTATCGCGGCGCCGGTATGGGCATCGCGGTCGTCACGCCGCTGGGGCCCCTCGGGCTCGACTACGCCTACGGCTTCGACCGCGTGGACGTCTTCGGCCGCCCGGCGCCGAAATGGCAACTCCACTTCAAGCTCGGCAACCTCTTTTAGCTCGGAGCTCTCATGATCAGATCGGTTTGCGCGGCGCTCGCCGCGCTGTCGCTGGCGACTCTTCCGACCGCACTGTCGGCGCAGAAGGTCGCCTACATCAATTCGCAGAAGATCATCGCCCGTACTCCCGGTTTCGCCGACGCCGACGCCCAGCTCAAGAAGGAGAACGAGGGCTACCAGGCGCAGATCAAGGCATGGGGAGACTCGCTCAACGCGATGATGGCCGCCTACCAGAAGGCTGAGCCGACGATGACCCCTGCGGCGAAGCAGGCGAAGCAGCAGGAGATTCGGGACAAGCAGCAGAGCTATCAGCAAAAGGTCCAGGAGCTCGAGCAGAAGGCGCGCTCCCGCGAGCAGGAGCTGGTGCGGCCGCTGATGGATCGGATCAACAAGATCATCGAAGACGTTCGGGTGCAGGAGGGCTATGCCATGGTGTTCGACGCCGGGAACCAGGCTGGCGTCGTCGTCGCCGCCGACACGTCGCTCGACATCACCGAGAAGGTGATCGCCAAGGTAGCGGCGATGGGCCCAGTGGCCGCGACGCCCTCCTCGTCGGCGCAGCCTGACAAGAGTGGTCCCGGGGTGAAGCCGGCTGCCGCATCGACGTCGCCCACCGGAGTGACGCGGCCGAAGACTCCTCCCGGCACGCCTTGAGTCCCGGTTTGGAGGCGCGCGGCAGCCTCGGTGGTGAGGACGGACCTTCCCTCACCGCCGAGGCTGTTGCGCGCTTGGCGGGAGGTGAGCTCCGGGGCGAGGGATCGGTAGTCGTCAGGCGCGTGGCGCCGCTCGATCGCGCTACCGATGACGCGCTCACCTTTCTCGCGAGCCCCGGCTATGCCCCGCTCCTGGCCACGAGCACGGCGGCAGTCGTCCTGGTGAGCCCGGCGCTCGCCGAGGCGCCGGGTGCACCGCGGTGCCGGATCGTCGTGGAGCAGCCGATGGAGGCGCTCCTTCGTGTGCTCCCGTCGCTCTATCCGGAGCCGGCGCGCAGCGTGGGGATCCACGCTACCGCGATCATCGGCCGCGGGGCCCTGCTCGGCGAGGAGATATCGGTCGGCGCCCACACCGTCATCGGCCCCGGAGCCACCCTCGGCAAACGGGTGCGGATCGGCCCGAACTGCGAGATCGGCCCCGGGGTGAGGGTCGGCGATGACTGTGAGCTCTTGGGGTCGGTCACCCTCTACTCGGGGACCGTGATCGGTCGCCGCGTCCGGATCCAATCCGGTGCGCGAATCGGTGCCGATGGCTTCGGCTACACGCCGACCCCGGAGGGGGCGCGTCGAATTCCGCACGTCGGCCGCTGCCTGCTCGAGGATGACGTCGAGATCGGCGCCAACACGACGATCGATCGCGGCAGCATAGACGACACGGTCATCGGTGCGGGGACGAAGATCGACAACCTCGTCCAGATCGCGCACAACGTGCGGATTGGAAGGCTCTGCTTCCTGGCGGCGCAGGTCGGGATCGCCGGCTCGGTGCGCATTGGCGACGGCTGCGTGCTGGCGGGGCAGGTGGGGATCGCCGGCCACCATGTGATCGGCGACCACGTAACGCTGGGTGCCCAGGCAGGAGTCTTCGGCAACATCCCATCCGGCGAAACCTGGTCCGGCTATCCGGCGCGCCCGCACAAGGAGTCGCTGCGGGCGAGCGCCGCCCTCTTCAAGATCTCCGGCTACATGCGCGAGCTGGAGCGGCTGCTGCGCCGGGGGGATGCGTGAGCGGGGGGCGGCAATCGATCTCGACCACCGTCTCGCTCGAGGGGGTTGGGCTCCACCTCGGCGAGCGATGCACGCTCACCTTCCGGCCGGCGGACTCCGGCACCGGGATCGTCTTCCGTCGTGTCGATCTCCCCGATGCGCCGCGCATCGCTGCGACGGTGGAGAACGCCGTGTTGAGCGAGCGGCGGACGCAGCTCGGCAAGGGTGAGCGAGCGATCCACACCGTCGAGCACGTTCTGGCGGCGCTCGTGGCGCGCCAGGTGGACGATGTCCTTGTGGATGTGAGCGGTCCCGAGCCGCCGATTCTCGACGGAAGCGCGCGCCCCTTTTTCGACGCCCTCGGCGAGGCCGGGATTGCCGAGCGCCCCGAGGCGGCGCAGTATCTCGACGTCCGGGCGCCGGTCGACCTGACGAATGGCGTGTCCGTGTACCACGTGTACCCGGCGCCGACGTTCTCCGTGAAGGTGACGATCGACTTCCCGCACGCCCTCATCGGCCGGCAGACGTGCGACCTCGCGATCACGCCGGAGAGCTTCGGTCGGGAGCTCGCATCGGCGCGGACGTTCGGGTTCATGGACGAAGTGGATGCCTTGCGGGAGAAGGGGCTGATCAAGGGCGCGTCGACGGACAATGCAGTCGTCCTCGACGCGAACGGCCCAGTCGGGACGACGCTGCGTTGGCCCGACGAGTTCGTGCGGCACAAGACGATGGATTGCATCGGCGATCTCGCGCTGGCTGGTCAGCGCGTGCGGGCGCGGATCGTCGCCGACAAGCCGAGCCACCGCGGTACCGTGACCCTGGTCCGCCGGCTGGTTCAACTCGCCACGAAGGAGACGAGGATGTTGGAAATCGAGGACATCTTGAGGGTCCTGCCGCACCGGTATCCGATCCTGCTCGTCGACCGCATTCTTGAGCTCGAGCCGCGGACGCGGATCGTGGGGCTGAAGAACGTCACGATCAATGAGCCGTTCTTTCAGGGCCACTTTCCCGGGCACCCGATCATGCCGGGCGTCCTGATCATCGAGGCGATGGCGCAGGTGGGCGGCATGCTCCTCATGGGTCAGGTGGAGGACCCGGACAGCAAGGTCGTCTACTTCATGTCCCTCGACAACGTGAAGTGGCGGCGCCCGGTGAGACCGGGGGATCAACTCCGGTCGGAAGTCGTGGTGCAGCAGATCCGCGGCCGCGTGTGCAAGATGCATGGCCGTGCCTTCGTGGGTGACGATGTGGTGTGCGAAGCGGACATGGGCGCCATGGTCATGGACAAATGACGACCCGCGTCCACCCCACTGCCATCGTCCATCCCGACGCCCAGCTGGGTTCGGAGGCGGAGGTCGGGCCGTACGCAATGGTGGGGCCGGGGTGCGTACTGGGCGAGTGCTGCGTCATCGCGGCGCGGGCGACGCTCGAGCAGAACGTTCATCTCGCCGACGGCGTGAGAATCGGGATCGGCGCCGTCATCGGCGGCGATCCGCAGGACCTCAAGTACCAGGGCGAGGAGACGTACGTCGAGATCGGCGAGGGGACGGTCGTCCGCGAGTACAGCACGGTCAATCGCGGCACGAGCGAGTCGCTGCGCACGACCGTCGGCCACCACTGCTTCATCATGTCGTACGTGCACCTCGCCCACGACTGTCACATCGGCAATCACGTCATCATCTCGAACGGCAGCCAGTTCGCCGGCCATGTCACGGTCGGTGACCGCGCGATCATCTCGGGGCTCGTGGCGGTGCACCAGTTCGTGAAGATCGGCGCCCACAGCTTCGTCGGCGGGTCGTCGCGGGTGCCCAAGGACATCCCTCCGTACCTCAAAGCAGTGGGGAACCCGATCCGCCTCTACGGGCTGAACAGCGTCGGCCTCCAGCGAAACAACTTCGACGCGGCCGTGGTGCGGGAGCTCAAGCGTGCGTATCGGCTCTTCTTCCGCTCCGAGCTCAATGTCTCGCAGGCGATGGAGCGCGCCGAGCAGGAGCTCACCATGCACCCCGAGGTGCGGCACTTCCTGGAGTTCGTGGGCAACAGCAACCGCGGCGTGGTGATATGAGCGCCTTGCGCGTCGGCGTGGTCGGTGCGGGCGCGCTCGGCTACCATCATGTGCGGCTCCTCCGGGACACTCCGGGGGCGGCGCTCGTCGGTTTTCAGGATCTGAATCGCGAGCGGGCGGCGGTGGTCGAGCGCGAGCTCGACGTGCGCGCCTTCCCGACGCTCGATGCGCTGCTCGATGCCGTCGATGCGGTGACGGTGGTGGTGCCGACGCCGGGCCATCACGCGGTCGCGAGCCGGGCGCTCGAGCGCGGGCTGCACGTCCTCATCGAGAAGCCGATCGCCGCCACGCTCGAGGAGGCGGATGACCTTCTGGAGCGCGCGCGCCTGCACGGCGCTCGCCTCCAGATCGGCCACGTCGAGCGCTTCAACCGGGCCGTTCGCGCCGCGCTTCCTTTCATCGCCCACCCGAAGTTCGTGGAGAGCGACCGCCTCGCGCCCTTCAACCCGCGGGGCTCCGACGTCGCCGTCGTGCTCGATCTCATGATCCACGACATCGACCTCGTCCGCACGCTCGTCGGCGCGCCGGTGACCGACCTGCAGGCCATCGGGATGCAGGTGCTCACCCCCTCGGTAGATATCGCCAACGCGCGTCTCACCTTCGCCGATGGCGCGGTGGCCAACATCACGGCGAGCCGCGTCTCGCGCGAGCGATTCCGGAAGCTCCGCATCTTCCAGCCAAGCGGCTATCTCTCGCTCGACCTCGCCCAGGGAAGGGGAGAGATGTATCGCGTCAAGCCGGGTGCCGATTTCTCCGAGCTCGCCAAGGCCCCGCATCGGTTCGAGGAGTTCATGGAGCGGATCACCCTCGAGGCCCCGGAGATCGAGCCGCTCAAGGCGGAGCTCGAAGCGTTCGTGGCAGCGGCGGCGGGAGAGCAGGCGGTGGCGGTGACCGGCGAAGATGGTCGCGAGGCGCTCGCCCTCGCGCTCCGCATCGTGAGCGAGATTCACCGCACGATGCCGGAGCTCCCGGTCGGGGTCGGCGCGAGTGCGTGAGGTGTTGTTCGTCGCCGGGGAGGCATCCGGCGACCTCCACGCCGCGCCCGTCGCCGCCGAGCTCCATCGCCGTGTCCCCGATCTTCCGCTCGTGGGGATCGGTGGCGAGCGGATGCGTGCTGCCGGCGTCTCCCTCCTCGCCCACGCCGAGGACCTGGCGGTGATCGGTTTCGCCGAGGTGATCGCCCACATCCCCCGCCACTGGCGCCTCCTCCGAACATTACGGACCCGGATGCGGGAGGGACGCGTCGGCCTCCTCGTCCTCGTGGATTACCCGGGCTTCAACATGAAGCTCGCCGCGGCCGCTCGTGAGGCAGGGGTGCCGGTCCTCTACTACATCACCCCGCAGGTGTGGGCATGGGGGGCGAAGCGGCTGGCCGAGCTGGCGCGGACGGTGACGCGTGCGGCGGTGATCCTTCCGTTCGAGGAGGAGCTCCTCCGCTCGCACGGGATCGCCGCGACCTTCGTCGGCCACCCGCTCCTCGACGGTGCGGCCGACCTGCCGGGGCGCGCGGCGGCGCGAGCGGCGCTGGGCCTGGGGGCCGATGCCTCGGTGCTCGCGCTCTTCCCAGGGAGCCGGATGACGGAGATCGAGCGGCACCTCGAGCGCTTCACCGCCGCGGCGCGGCTCGTGGCGGCGCAGCGCCCGGGGCTCGAGGTGCTGGTGAGTGTCGCACCGGGAGCGCGCATCGACCCGTTGCGCTGCCCCTACCGCCTGGTGAACGCCTCGTCGACGCTCATCTGGCGCGCCGCCGATGCGGCCATCTCCAAGAGCGGGACGTCGACCCTCGAGGCAGCGGTGGCCGGCTGCCCGCTGGTAGTCGCCTATCGCACCGGACGCGTCACCTACGCCCTCGCTCGGCGGCTCGTCACGATCCCGCACATCGGGCTGGTGAACGTCGTCGCCGGACGCATGGTGGCTCCCGAATTCGTACAGGCCGCTGTCCAGCCCGCGGCGCTCGCCGCGGGCGTGCTCCCCCTCCTTGATCACCGGAGCCCCGAGCGCGCGCGCCAGCTCGAGGGGCTGGCAGAGGTGCGCTCGCAGCTCGGCCAGCCCGGCGCGGCGGCACGGGTAGCGGCCCTGGCGCTCGAGATGATGGGTCGAGCCACTCCCACCCCCTCGCCCCTCGAGTCTGTGCGGTGAGCGACGTCGTCGTGCAGGAGCCTCCCCGCCTCAAGCCTCGCGTGAAGTGGGGCGTCAGGCTCGGCGTGCCCGCCCTGCGCGCGCTCACCTCGACCTGGCGGGTAGACGAGGTGCAGCTCGCCGGCCGGGATGTCGTCAGGCAGAATGATCGCGCCGTCATCTTCTGCCTCTGGCATGGCGAGATGCTGATGCACTTCTCGCAGTTCCGCGACCTCGGCATCGTGGTTCTCAACGGGGAGCACGCCGACGCCGAGATCGCGGCCCGGCTCTGTCTGGCCTTCGGCTACGGGAGCATCCGCGGCTCGTCGTCCAAGGGGGGCGGGAGGGCTCTCCTGGCCCTGTCGCGCGAGCTCTCCAACGGTAGATCCGTCGCCATCACCCCCGACGGCCCACGCGGCCCACCAGGGCGCTTCACTCCGGGAGCGGTGATGCTGGCGCGGCACACCGGCGCGCCGATCGTTCCGCTCCGGGCGTCCGCCTCGCCCGCCTGGAGACTCCCGAGCTGGGATCGATTCATCCTCCCGCTCCCGTATTCGAGGGTGAAGATCGTCGTCGGCGCGCCCATCACCGTCGATGCGACGAGCCCGCGCGATCCACCCCGAGAGAGCGAGCGATTCGAGCAGATCATGCGCGAAACGGGAGCGGCGGGTGCCTGACGGGTCGCTCGTCGAACGGATCTGGTATGGCGACGATGGCGCCGCGCGCCTCGCACGCACGGCGCTGGCGCCGGCGTCGCTCGCCTACGCGGCGATCTCGACGGCGCGGAATAGGTTGTACGACTGGGGCGTGCTGCGTTCCCGGTCGCCGGTGGTGCCGGCGGTGAGCGTCGGAAACCTCACCGTCGGCGGGACGGGGAAGACACCGATCGCCGCCTGGATCGCCCGCGCGCTCTCCGAGCGCGGCGCGCATCCCGCCATCATCCTTCGCGGCTATGGAAGCGATGAGCCGCTGGTGCACATGCAGCTCAACCCCGGCGTTCCCGTGTCCATCTCCCCCAATCGGTTGGCTGGGATCGCTCGCGTGGCTGAGGCCGGAGTGGACGTCGCCGTCCTCGACGACGCCTTCCAGCACCGGAGAGTGAAGCGCGTGGCCGATGTGGTGCTGGTGAGCGCCGACCGCCATCCTCCATCACCTCTTCTGCTCCCCTCAGGGCCTCTGCGTGAGCCATTGGCGGCACTCAGGCGAGCCGCGCTGGTGATCGTGACCCGCAAGGCGGTGAGCGAAGAGGCGGCGGCCAGGGTGATGGCCGAGATCGTCTCCAACGCACCGGGAGTGCCCGTTGCCTCTGTCGCCCTCCTGCCCGAGACGCTCGTCCGAGTGCCGGAGGGGTCGCGCCAGGACCTCCACGCGCTGCGGGGGAAGGCTGTCCGGCTCATCGCCGGAATCGCCGATCCGGGAGCTCTCGCGTCGCAGCTCACCGCCCTGGGAGCGCAGGTGCACCTCGAGCGGTTCGACGATCATCACGAATTCACGACCTCCGACGTGGAGCGAATCGTCGGTTCGCTGGCCCCCGAGGAGTGGGGCGTCTGTACGCTCAAGGATTCGGTCAAGTTGGCGCCTCTCTGGCCTCGCGGCGCGCCGCCCTTATGGTATGTTTCTCAGCGCCTGATCGTCGAACAGGGGGCGGAAGCCATAGAAGCGCTGCTTACCGCGGTGCTTTCCGCCCGACACGCTCAACCCTGACCCGCATCGCCGGGCCGTTCGACCGGCGAGCCCTCGCCATGACCACAGACCTTCGCCTCCCGATCGTCCAGCCGGACAAGGATCGATTCCTCGGCGAGGACAATCCGTTCGAGGACATGATGTCGCGCTTCGACCGGGCGGCCGAGCTGCTCGACCTCGAACCCGGCCTCTACAAGATCCTGCGGCACCCGGAGAAGCAGATCACCGTGTCCGTTCCCGTGCTGATGGACAACGGGGAGATCGAGGTCTTCATCGGACATCGGGTTCTCCACAACACATCGCGCGGCCCCGCCAAGGGGGGGATCCGGTTCGATGAGCATGTCACGATCGATGAGGTGAAGGCGCTCGCCGCCTGGATGACGTGGAAGTGCGCGGTCGTGAACATCCCCTTCGGTGGGGCGAAGGGCGGGGTGGTTTGTGATCCGCTCAAGCTCAGCGTGGGAGAGCTCGAGCGCCTGACGCGGCGCTACACCGCCGGCATCATCAACACCCTCGGGCCCGACTCCGACGTCCCCGCGCCCGACGTCAACACGAACGAGCGCGTGATGGCGTGGGTAATGGACACGTACTCGATGCACGTGCGGCACACCGTGACGGCGGTCGTGACCGGGAAGCCGGTGGAGATGGGCGGGTCGCTCGGACGGCGCGAGGCGACGGGGCGGGGGTGTACGATCGTCACCCGGGAGGCGCTCAACCATCTCGGGATGAAGATCGAAGGAACTACCGTGGCGGTGCAGGGATTCGGGAACGTAGGGTCGGTGACCGCCCAGCTGTTGGCGCGCGCCGGTTGCCGGGTGGTCGCCATCAGCGATCGGTCGGCGGCGATCTACGATCCGAAGGGGCTCGATGTCGACGACGCGATCGACTACCTGAAGCATCACAAGACGCTCGAAGAGTACCGTCAGGCCGATCAGATGGATCAGGATGACCTGCTGACGCTCGATGTGGATGTGCTGGTGCCGGCGGCGCTGGAGAACGTGATCACGCGCAAGAACGCGCCGAAGATTCGGGCGAAAATCATCTGCGAGGGCGCCAATGGGCCGACGACGGCGCCGGCGGATGCCATCCTCGACGAGAAGGGGGTGTTCGTGATCCCGGACATCCTCGCCAACGCCGGCGGTGTGACCGTCTCGTACTTCGAGTGGGTGCAGGACCGGGGTGGGTACTTCTGGACCGAGGAGACGGTGAATCAGCGTCTCGAGCAGATCATGACCACGAGCTTCCGCGATGTCCTCGAGCTGTCGAAGCGGCACAAGGTCAACATGCGCACGGCGGCGTACATGCTGTCGATCTCTCGCGTGGCCACCGTCCACCGGCTGCGCGGGGTCTACGCGTGAGTGGAGCCGCGTCGCGGGCGGCGAGACAACGAGCGACGCAGGGCTGAGCGCGGGCGGACCGCGCTGCCGCGGGGCGCACGGTGCGCGTGATCGTGGCGGCCGTCGGTCGGCCGCGATCGGCGGAGCTGTCCGCGGCGATCCGCCACTACGAGGAGCGGGCCGCGCGCTACTGGAGTCTGGAGGCGCGCGAGGTTCGCGCCGAGCGCTCGACGGCGCTCGAGCCATCCCTCGTTCGCGACCGCGAGGCGGAGCGCCTTCTGGACGCGGCTGGCGAGGCGGCACTCCTGGTTGCCTGCGATGCGGGCGGCGAGCTCCTGACGTCGGAGGCCTTCGCCTCGTGGCTTCGCACCGAACGGGACCGCGCGCGCGATCTCGCATTCCTGATCGGCGGCGCCTTCGGCCTTGGGGATGCGGTGGTGAAGCGGGCCGCGAAGCGGCTGGCGTTCGCCCGCTGGACGTTGCCCCACGAGCTGGCGCGCCTCGTTCTGGCGGAGCAGCTCTATCGCGCCGGCACGATCGTGCGCGGCGAGCCCTACCACAAATGACGCCGGGGTTGCCTGACGAGTGCCGGACGGAGCCGCGCATGCACGGCGGGCCGGGCCGGCGATGAGCGAGCCGCTGATCCTGACCCGCCCCCTCGTCGCCGGGCGCCTCACGCGTGCGGCGCTCGCCGGCACGACGCCGGCCGGGTGGTATCCGGCTCCGCCGACGACTCCCGCGGCCTGGAGGGAGCATGCGGAGTCGGTGCGCCGGGCCTTCGATCGATCCGATTGGCGCACGGCGTTGGCACCGGCCTTCGAGGCGACGGGAGCGGCGGCCGCCCGCCTCGATCGCGTCGCAGCGGGGCGCGGGATCGTCGTCACCGCCGGCCAGCAGCCGGTCCTCTTCGGAGGGCCGATCTACACGTGGAGCAAGGCGCTCAGCGCCCTCGCGATGGCCGACGCCGTCGAACGCGCCACAGGGGTGCCGGCGGCTCCGGTGTTCTGGGCGGCAACCTACGACGCCGATTTCGCCGAGGCGTCGGTGACCCACGTGAACGTCGGGCCGGACGTCATCGCCATCCAACTCGAGCAGACCGCTGCCGCCGCGCAGGCGATGCGGGAGACTCCGCTCGGAGACACCTCGCGGCAGATCGCCGCGCTCGAGAGCGCCGCCGGCACCGCAGCGTCACGCGACGTCCTCGACCTCATCGCGCGCGCCTACCGCCCGCCGCAGACGGTCGGCAGCGCCTTCCTGATGTTCTTCCGGGCCATGCTGGAGCCGCTCGGGATCGCCGTGCTCGATGGCGGCCACCCTTCCGTGCTCGAGGCGGCTCGACCCCTTCTCGCGCACGCGCTGCGCGATGCCAAATCGGTGGACCACGCGCTGGTGGAGCGCGACCGCGCCATCACGGCGGCCGGGTTCACTCCGGAAGTGAAGCACGTCACCGGCCTCTCCCTCGTCTTCCGCCGAGAGAAGGCCGCGAGGCAGCGCATCCCGATCGCCCAGGCAGCTTCGGATGGCGGCGGGCCGTTGGAGCCCAACGTCCTCCTTCGCCCGGTGGTGGAGCGGGCGATCCTTCCGACCGTGGCGTACCTCGGCGGGCCCTCGGAGCTCGCCTACTTTGCGCAGGCGAGCGCCGTCGCCGCCGCGCTCGGCGCGGCCTCGCCGATGCCGCTCCCCCGGTGGTCGGGTCTCATTGTGGAGCCGAACGTGCTGCGCATCCTCACCCGCCACCAACTCTCGGTGGACGATCTCGCCGACCCGCATGCCGCCGACACCGTGCTCGCGCGCGCCCGTCTGCCGCGCGATGTGGCGGAGGCGTTCGAGTCCCTTCGACGCTCGCTCGATTCCGGCATCGACGCGCTCGCCGCCGCCGACCGCCGTCAGGACGCGCGGCTGGTGCCTGACGCGGTGGTGGAGGGAGCGCGGCACAACATCGCGCACCGGATCGAGCGCCTTGAGCGACGGCTCGTGGCGGCGGTGAAGCGGCGCGAAGAGCACCTCCAGTTGGAGCTCGGCACCGCGCGGGCCTCGCTCTTCCCGCTCGGCCGCACGCAGGAGAGGATCCTCAATCTGGTCCCGATGCTGTCGCGGCACGGTCTCTCGCTCCTCGACGGGATGCATCGACACGCCGCCGACTACGCGGCGGGAGTGGTCTCGCCGGCGGCCGCGACCGCCGGCTCGGCGTGAGCGATCCGACAGCCAGCGCCACGCCGGCCGCCGCGCGCGAGGCGAGCGGAGGACGCTCCGCCGCCCTCGTCGCCACCGGAATTCTTCTCAGCCGCATCGCCGGCCTCGTCAGGCAGCACTTTCTCGCCCGCTATCTCGGACTGAGCGACGCCGCTGACGCGTTCACGGCGGCCTTTCGGATCCCGAACTTCCTGCAGAACCTCTTCGGCGAGGGCGTCCTCTCGGCGTCCTTCATTCCCGTCTACGCGCGGCTCCTCGCCGAGGGGGATGAGCGCGAGGCGTCGCGGGTAGCTGGCGCGGTGGCCAGCGTTCTGGCCCTCCTCACGTCGATCCTCGTGCTGGTCGGGGTGCTCGCCACGCCGCTCCTGATCGACCTGATCGCCCCGGGCTTCGTGGGCGAGAAGAGGGAGCTGACGATCCGCCTCGTGCGGATTCTCTTTCCGGGCGCGGGACTCCTCGTTCTCTCCGCCTGGTGCTTGGGTGTCCTCAACAGCCACCGGCGCTTCCTCCTCTCGTACTCGGCGCCGATCGCTTGGAACGTCGCCATCATCATCGCCCTCGCCGTGGCCGGCCGCTCCGATCTACCGCCGCAGCTGGCGGTGGTCGCCGCGTGGGCTTCGGTGGTGGGAAGCGCGCTGCAGTTCCTCGTGCAACTCCCGACCGTGCTTCGCCTCGTTCCACGCCTGCCGCTCTCCCTCGACACTCGCTCGAAGCACGTTCGCCAGGTAGGGGCGAGTTTCTGGCCGGTGTTCATCGGGCGCGGCGTGGTGCAGATCAGCGCCTATGTCGATACGCTCATCGCCAGCTTTCTCCCGGCCGGAGCTGTGGCGGCGCTCACCAATGCGCAGGTCCTCTACACGCTGCCGGTGAGCCTCTTCGGCATGGCCATCTCGGCGGCCGAGCTGCCCGTAATGTCGAGCGCCACCGGGGAGAGCGATGAGCGCTCGCGCTATCTGCGGGGGAGGCTCGAGGGTGGGCTCCGCCGCATCGCCTTCCTGGTCATCCCCTCGGCGATGGCCTTTCTCGCCTTCGGCGACGTGCTCGCGGGTGGTCTCTTCCAGGCGGGCCGATTCACCCGAGCGGATTCACTCTACGTGTGGGGAATTCTCGCCGGATCCGCCGTCGGCCTTCTCGCCTCGACGCTCGGGCGTCTCTACGCGTCCACGTACTACGCGCTCCGCGATACGCGCACTCCACTCCGCTTCGCGATCGTGCGCGTCATCCTCACCACGGTGCTTGGCGCGGCGTTCGCGTTCTGGGGTCCGCGGCTCGCCGGTGTGGACCTCAAATGGGGCGCGGCGGGACTGACGGCGTCAGCCGGCATCGCCGGCTGGGTCGAGTTCTCCCTCCTTCGACGCACGCTCTCGCGACGCATCGGCGCTACGCCTCTCGACGCCGGGTACGTCGTCCGACTCTGGGTGGCAGCAGCGATGGGCGCGGCGGTGGTGTGGGGGGTGAAGTATCTGGTGGGGCTCAGGCACCCCCTGGTCCTTCTCGTGGTTACGGTGGTGCCCTATGGTGTGGTGTATTTCGCGGTGGCCGGTGCGCTCGGAGTGCGTGAGGGTCGAGAGGTCTTCCGTCGCGCGGGGCGCACAGTCGGGCTGGGGTAGCCGCACGAGGGCCGAGCACGATCGTAGCGTTAATGCGTGACGTCAGATGATGGGATGCAAGCGACTAGTCCAGCTATATTTAGCGGCATGACCGAAGCGGCCGAGCGAATCGCGCTCAAGATCTCGCACCTCCCGGAATCGCCCGGCGTATACCTCTGGAAGGGTGCCGACTCCAAGGTGCTGTATGTGGGGAAGGCGAAGCGCCTGCGCTCGCGCGTCCGGAGCTATCTGTCGGCCGACATCAACACGAGCGTCAAGACAATCGCGCTCATGCGACAAGTGGTTGACGTCGACACCATCGTGGTGCCGAGCGAGGCCCACGCACTCATCCTCGAAGCGAATCTGATCAAGGAGTACCACCCCCGCTTCAACATCGCGCTGCGGGATGACAAGTCCTACCCGTACATCAAGGTGACGGTGCAGGAGCCCTTCCCGCGGGTGATCGTGACGCGGCGGCTGGTGACCGATGGGGCGCGCTACTTCGGGCCGTACACCGACGTGGGGGCGATGCGGCGGGCGCTCAACGTCGTCAAACGCATCTTCACCGTCCGATCGTGCAACTACGACATGCCTCGCGAGATGCCGGAGCGTCCGTGCCTCGACTACCACATCGGCCGGTGCAAGGCGCCGTGCATCTACGCGCAGACGGAAGCCGAGTATCGGGCGATGATCGACGAGGTGGTGCTCTACCTCGAAGGGCGCACCAAAGAGGTGACGCATCGGGTGCGCGACCGGATGGAGGAGGCGGCCACGCGGATGGACTTCGAGCGGGCGGCGGAGCTCCGCGATGTCCTCAACCACCTGCAGAGCCTCGAGGAGCCGACGGTGGTGGTGGAGGTGGAGGGCGGTGATCGAGACGTCGCCGGCTTTGCCCGCGACGGTGACGATGCCTGCGTCGTGCTCCTTCGCATCCGCGGCGGCAAGCTGCTGGCTCGCGAGCAGCACATGCTGGAGAACATCGAGGGAGAGAGCGACGCCGCCGTGCTCGCCGCCTACGTGGCGGGCGCGTATCTGGGCGTGAGCGAGCGGAGCACCGAGCTTCTGCTTCCCTTCGAGGTGGAGGATCAGGAGCTTCTACAGCAGTCGCTGCAGGGCACCGAGGTGCGAGTGCCACAGCGCGGCTCCAAGCGGGCGCTGGTCGACTTCGCCGAAGCCAACGCGCGTCACCTCCTCGAGGAGCTCAAGCTCTCCAATCTCGAGGCCGACGAGCGGGCGGCCGATCCCGTCTACGACCTGCAACGCGAGCTCGGATTCTCCCGGGTGCCGCGGGCGCTGGTCTGCTTCGACATCTCCACCGCCCAGGGAACGGACACCGTCGCGTCGTGCGTCTGGTTCGAGAACGGACGGCCGAAGCGCGCCGAGTATCGGAAGTTCAAGGTCAAGACGGTGGAGGGGACGGACGACTTCGCGTCGATGCGGGAGGTCGTCGGGCGCTTCTTTCAGCGGCGCCTCGAGGAGGAGAAGCCTCTGCCGGATCTGGTGGTGATCGATGGCGGAAAGGGACAGCTCGGCGCCGCTCGTGAGGCGATGGATGCGGTGGGAGGGGATGTCGCACGCCTCGATGCGATCAGCCTGGCGAAGCGTGACGAGGAAGTCTTTCTCGTCGGTCGCTCCGAGCCGCTCCGCCTTCCGCGGCGCTCGCCGGCCCTGCGACTCCTGCAGCGAGCCCGAGACGAGGCCCACCGGTTCGCGGTGACGTACAACCGTAAGCGGCGCGCGATGCGCACGGTGACGTCGGAGCTGCTCAAGATCCCCGGCATCGGACCGCAACGTCGTCGCACTCTCCTCAACGCCTTCGGCAGCGTTCATGGCGTGCGCGATGCCGCGGTGGCCGACATTGCCGCCCTCCCCGGGTTTAGTCAGGCGAGCGCCGAAAAAGTTCTGGCGGCCCTGAAGGGCTCGGGGTGGTCGGGGCTCGAGCTCGGGTCGACCGACGACAGCATCGCGGCGAGCATCGAGGACCAGCGCGACACGGGCGGCCTCGGAGAATCGCCGAGTGGCGCCGAGGGAGCGGGGGAGTGAGCTGGCTCCTCGAATGCTCCGCGTGCGCAACACATCTGCCGGGAGATCAGCTCTCCGGTGTGTGCCCGGGCTGCGGCCAGCCCCTCCTCGTCCGCTACCCCGATCGTCGGCCGGCGCGGCGCGAACTCGCGCCCCGCTGGGACATGTGGCGCTACGCGTCGCTTCTCCCGCTCCGCGACGCCGAAGCGCCGACCACGCTCGGCGAAGGGGCCACACCGCTCATCGAGTCGCCGGCCCTCGCCCGCGAGCTTGGCGTGGCGCGCCTCTGGGTGAAGGACGAGGCGACCAATCCCACGGGGTCATTCAAGGCGCGCGGAATGAGCGCGGCGGTGACGCGCGCGCGGGCGCTCGCGGTGAGTGGGTTGGTGGTGCCGACGGCGGGGAACGCGGGGATCGCGCTCGCCGCCTACGGCGCTGCGGCAGGCTTGCCCGTGCGCGTCTTCGCGCCTCAAACGACGCCTCGACCGATTCTCTCGTCGATCGAGGCGTTCGGTGCCACGCTCACGACGGTCGAGGGGCACATCGGCGATGCGGGGCGCGCCGCACGTGCCTTCGCGGTCGAGTCCGGGTTCTTCGACGTCTCTACGCTGCGTGAGCCCTATCGGATCGAGGGAAAGAAGACGCTAGGCTTGGAGCTGGCCGAGCAGCTCGATTGGGTACTGCCGAACGTCCTCGTCTACCCGACCGGTGGTGGCACCGGCCTCATCGGGATGTGGAAGGCGTTCGCCGAGCTCCGCAGCCTCGGTTGGCTCGCGGAAGGACAGGCGCTGCCGCGGCTCGTGACGGCGCAGGCGGAAGGGTGCGCGCCTATCGTGCGCGCCTTCACCGAAGGCGCAGACCATGCCACGCCCTGGGAATCGCCGACGACTCATGCGGCCGGATTGCGCGTGCCGTCGCCGCTGGGAGATCGGCTGATGCTTCGGGCGCTGCGCGAGAGCAAGGGCGCGGTAGGGACGGCGAGCGAGGCGGCGATCAGGGATGCAACGCGCGCGCTGGCGACGGCGACCGGCATCGACGCGTCGCCCGAGGGAGGATGCGCGCTCGCCGTGACGCAGTCGCTCGTTCGGTCGGGCGGGATCTCGAAGAGCTCGACGGTAGTGATTTTCAACACCGGGAGCGGAGCCTCGTACCGCGAGTAAGGGACCGCCTCGAGGCTTTCTCCTCTCCCGAGTCGCGACTAGGTTTCGAGGCTATGCTGTACGCCTTGCTCGACCCATTTAGCGGCATCGCCGGCGACATGATGCTGGGCGCCCTGGTCGATGTTGGCCTCGACCCCGAGTGGCTGAAAGCCCTCCCCGCACGGTTGGGGCTGCCGAACGTCGAGGTCCGGGTCGAGCGGGTGAAGCGCTCCGGAGTCTCCGCCACGAAGGTCGATTTCGACATCCCGCCTCAGCCGCACTCCCGAGGCATCGGCGAGATCCGCTCGCTCGTCGCGAGAGCAGCGGTGCCGGACGACGTGCGCGTGCGCTCCGATGAGGCGTTCCGGGCCATCGCTGCCGTCGAGGGGGCGATCCACGACGTTCCGCCGGAGCGCGTGCACCTCCACGAGGTTGGCGCGGTCGATGCGGTGCTCGACGTCGTGGGCTCCGTCTGGGGACTCTCCGAGCTTGGTGTCGAGCGAGTCTTCTGCGGCACGGTGCAGCTCGGCGATGGGACGGTGCACACCGCCCACGGCGAGCTTCCGGTGCCGGCGCCAGCGACGCTCAGACTCCTCGAGGCGCACCGAGTCTCGCCGGGGCCGGCGGGCTCGGGCGAATTGGTGACGCCGACCGGGGCGGCGCTCATTCGCGTGCTTGCCGATGGCCCGCTTCCGGCGAGCTACGTGCCGCTTCGCAGCGGCTACGGCGCCGGAACGAGGGATGTGCGCGGACGGCCCAACGTGCTTCGTCTCATCCTGGCAGAGCCGGGGGAGGACCGCGGGGTGGTGGTGGAGACGCTCGTTCGCTTGACGAGCGACATCGACGACATGGACGCCGAGGCGCTGGCGGTCGCTGCCGATCGGCTGCGCGACGCTGGGGCGCGCGATGTCGTGCTCGTGCCGACGGTGATGAAGAAGGGGCGCCCCGGCGTGCGCCTCGAGGTGTTGGCGGCGCCGGCGGAGGCTGACGCGTTGGAGAGCACGCTCTTCGCGCACACGACGACACTCGGCGTGCGGCGGGCGATGGTGGAGCGCCACGCACTGCGGCGCGAGCTTCGGACGGTGGTGGTACTCGGCGAGGAGATCCGGGTGAAGGTGGCGACGCTCCCCGATGGGCGGCGTCGCGCCAAGCCGGAGCTAGACGACGTGGCACGGGTGGCGGAAGCCACCGGGCGCACGCTCGATGAAGTGCGGGCGCTCGCCCGCCTGGCAGTCGATGAGGATTTCAAGGACGGGTCCGCCCGTCCCGCGAGCTGAGGCTCGCGCACTCAGAACGAACGAGGAGACGGTCCGATGATCCGTACGAGAACGGCGCTCGCTCTGCTCTTCGCCGTGGCGACGCTCGCCACGCGCTCGGAAGCTCAGAACAAGGACAAGAGCAAAGCACCGGCGCCCGACGACAAGTGCAAGATTCCCACCGACCACCCCGACGAGGTGAAGTCCGCGGCGGGTTCAGTCGCCATCACGCAGCTCGGCGGCAAACCGGATGCGCAGCAGAAGAACCTCAAGAACGCGATCGGCCAGCTCACGCTGCGGCCCGAGAAGTACAAGGACAATCAGATCGGGCATGACTTCGTGATGGGTCAGGCCCTGGTCCTCTGGTCGCTCCAGCCGAATCAGCCGCCGGTCGCCAAGAAGGGCGACATCGGCTACCTCTCCGACAAGGACCAGCAGGTCGATCTGCTCGCCGCCGCCGACTCGTCGTTCACGGCGGTGGAGAAGGCCAACCCCGAGTGCGCGGCCCAGACGAGCATCTACCGGCAACAGCCGTGGGGGAAGCTGATCTCTCCCGTGGGCACGCTGATCAACAACAACCAGCTCGACTCGGCGAGCAAACTCGTCGACCGGTCGAAGGTCATCTATCGCTCGTCGCCCTACACGTACTACTACGATGGGCAAATCGCGCAGAAGAAGAATGACCTCGGCGCCGCGAGCGACGCCTACGCCAAGGCAGCGGACCTGGCCAAGCAACAACTGGAGCGGGACTCGGCCGCGGGCACCCCGCGCGACAGCAATGTTGCCTCCGTGCGCGAGTACAGCCTCTTCTCGGCTGGGTACGCGACTCAGAAGAGCGCCGACAAGCTCACCGGCGAAGCAAAATCAGCTCAGTTGGCCAAGGCTGCCGGCTACTACAAGTCCTACCTCGCCGCCTACCCGAACGGGCCTAACGCCGCCACGGCGCAGAACAACCTGACGATGGCGCTCAAGGCATCGGGCGACACGGCCGCGCTGGCAGGGCAGTGGGACGACATGCTCAAGAATCCCGGCAAGTACTCGTCCATCCAGCTCTACGACGCTGGTACGGCGGCGTTCACGGCGGGAAAGATCGACCAGGCGTCGAAGCTCATGGACGCCGCCCGAGCGGGGAATCCTTGGCTTCGGGCCGGCCTGTATAACGCGGCCAACGTCTACTGGAAGGCGGGGCAGTATGACAAGATGCTCCCGGTGTCGCAGCGTCTCGTCCAGATCGATCCGAACAACCCGGACAACTATCAGCTGGCGGCCATCGCCTACCAAGCCCTGGCCAAGGACTCCTCGGTCAAGGGAACCGCCAAGAAGGCGTATGCCGACTCGGCCATGGGGATCTACGACCAGGGCGAGAAGGTGACTGTTCGCGTCGCCCTCAACCTGGTCCTCGAGGGGACCAAGCGCACGGTCCAGGGAACGGTCGAGAACAAGGGTACGGCACCAAAGTCAGTCACCCTGAAGGTCGATTTCATCGACGGTCAGGGGAGCGTTGTGGCGACGCAGAGCCAGCCCCTTCAGCTCGCGCCGAAGGAGAAGAAGGACGTGTCGCTGCAGGCCGATGGCGCTTCGATAGTCGGCTTCAAGTACGCGCCGATTTCCTGATCACTTGCCGTCATCGGGTGGCGGACACAGGGCACTACGCGGGGCTCGTCGATGGGCGACGGGCCCCGCGTCACGTCTGCCAGAGTGGTGCAGCTGAGGCAGTCGAAGTGACCAATTTGTCTTGATTTCGGACCACTGATCTCCTAGGTTACTTCACTTGTGCCGTGAGGGGTTCTCGCTCGCACAGCGGGACGAACGGCGCCGTCTTTAGGCACCCACCTCGAGCGGGTCCTCCCAGCACGAGATTCGAGGAGACATGATCCGCGTCAGCAGGGTTCACGACAGCAGCATCGCCGCCGAGCTCGGCGTGGTTCCGGGGACAGAGCTCCTCGCGGTGAATGGTCGCGCGCTGAGTGATTTCCTCGACTGGGAGTTTCTCACCGCCGACGATGTTCTGAGCGTCGAGGCCCGGCTTCCGGACGGCGCGGAGGTGACCTACGACATCGAGCGTGACGAGCAACCGCTCGGCATCGATCTGGAGCCTCCCTCCATTCGCCGGTGCGCCAACCGGTGCGAGTTCTGTTTCATCGAGGGGCTTCCCGCGGGGCTGAGGCGCTCGCTCTACGTCCGCGACGACGACTACCGCCTCTCCTTCGCCTACGGAAACTTCGCCACACTCTCGAACCTCAAGGAGCGCGACTTCGCTCGGATCTTCGAGTACCGCCTGTCGCCGCTCTACGTCTCCGTCCACGCAACCGGGTGGGAGGCGAGGAAGGTCCTCCTCAACAACCCTCGCGTTCCCGACATCGTCGCTCAACTGACCCGCCTGGCCGAGGGAGGGATCCGGTTCCATGGCCAGATGGTGATCGTTCCCGGCATCAACGACGGGGAAGTCTTGGAGCAGTCGCTCGTGGACCTCTGGCGACTCGGCGACGCCGTGGAGTCAGTGGCCATCGTGCCGGTGGGCCTCACTCAGTTCTCGCACCTCTACAGCGGCGCGCCGATGGACCGGTCGCGCGCCACGGCTCTCCTCGAGCAGGCGGCTCCCTGGGAATTGCGCAGCCTGCGCGAGCGCGGTCACCGCTGGGTCTTCGGATCGGACGAACTGTATCTCCTGGCAGGACGCGAGCTGCCGGGGGCCAATCATTACGGTGAGTTTTGCCAGGTCGAGAACGGCGTGGGCGCCGTCACCTGGCTTCGCCGCCGCGTGCAGGATGGGCTTGGCCATCTCGCCTCCCTAAGCGGCCGGCGAATCGGTGTCGTCACCGGCACGTCGATGGGTGCGCGCATCATGCCGGCGCTCCTCCGCGATATCGAGCGAGCGACCGGTGCGACGATCGATCTCATCGTCGCCGAGAATTCTCTCTTCGGCCCGACGGTGACAGCCGCCGGCCTCCTCGTCGGCGCCGACATCAAGCGCGTGCTCGGCGACCGAGGGGATCTAGAGCTGGCGCTCATTCCCGCCGAGGCGATCAACGACGACGCGCTCTTTCTCGACGACGAATCGCTCGCAGAAGTGCGCGCTGTGCTTCCTATGCCGGTCGTGCCCTCCTACGACTTTCTGGACGTTCTCAGCGGTGGCGGAGAGGCGTTCGGCGAGGGGAAGGGGGAGGGGGAGGGGGAGGGGGAGGGCGCGCGGATTCTCTTGGCGCGCGCATCGGCGGCGTGAGCATCCCCGTCGTCGCGCTCATCGGACGGCCGAACGTCGGCAAGAGCGCCCTGTTCAATCGCATCGTGGGACGCGACGCAGCGATCGTGAGCGACGAGGCGGGCACGACGCGCGATAGGCACTTCGCTCACGCCGAATGGGCCGGACGTGCCTTCTGGCTGGTCGACACGGGAGGCCTGACCGAGGATCCCTCGGCTCCGATGGATGTGGCGATCCGGCGCCAGGTGCTGCAGGCAGTGGACGAGGCCGACCTGCTGCTGATGGTGGTCGACGCGAGGATGGGTGTGCATCCGCTCGATGCGCGAGTGGCCGATCTGCTCCGCGAATCGGGGAAACCGTGGCTGCTCGTCGCGAACAAGGTCGACGACCCGCGGAGCAGCGACTACTTCGAGTTTTACAACCTCGGGGCGGGCGATCCCCTTCCGGTGTCGGCGCTCAACGGAAAGAGCTCGGGCGATCTGCTCGACGCGGTCGTGGCGCGGTTCCCGCCTGGCGACGAAGACCCGGGTACGACGCTCCGAGTTGCGGTGGTGGGGCGACCGAACGTCGGCAAATCCTCCTTCGTCAACCGCCTCCTCGGCGAAGAGAGGCTGGTGGTATCGGACGAGGCGGGAACGACGCGAGACTCGATCGACACGCCTCTCACCTTCCACGGCCGCCAGCTCGTGTTCGTAGACACCGCCGGGCTCCGGCGGCAATCGAAGGTGCACGAGGGAATCGAGTTCTATTCTACACTGCGCACTCGTCGCGCTATCGAGCGCGCGGACATCTGCATCCTCCTGCTCGATGCGACGGTCGGCTTGGAGAACCAGGACCTCAAGATCGCGACCCTTGCGTGGGAGCAGGGGTGCGGCCTGATCGTCGTGGTGAACAAGTGGGACATCAGGGCGGAGAAGGACGACAAGTCGGCCGCCCACTTCCAGCGCGACGCCGGGGAGAAGGCGGCCTTCCTCAAGTTCGTCCCCTTTCTCTTCGCGTCGGCGAAGACTGGGCTGCGCGTTGCCAAGGTGCTCGACCTGGTGATCTCGGTCGACGGCGAGCGGCAGAAGCGGATTTCCACATCGCAAGTGAACGCGGAACTCGAGCAGCTCGTCGCCCGGCGGCAGCCGCCGCAAGCGGCGGGGCGCGAGGTGAAGCTGGTCTACGCCACACAGGTTCAGGTGGCACCTCCGACCTTCGCCGTGTTCGGCAACCACCCCGACCTCGTGGCCGAGCACTATGTGCGCTACCTGCACAACGGCTTCCGGGAGGCGTGGGGATTCACCGGAAGTCCGTTGCGCATCGTTCTGCGGAGCCGGGCCGCGTAGATGCACCCGCTCGTCTCCCTCGCGCTCGCGTACCTGATCGGATCCTTCCCGACCGCGTACCTGGCGGGGAAGGCGTTCGGCGTCGACCTGCGGACGGTGGGCTCGGGGAACCTTGGCGCGACGAACGTCCTCCGCACTCTGGGGGCGAAGGTGGCGGCGCCGGTCTTCCTGCTCGATGTCGCCAAGGGGGCGCTCCCGGTGCTCCTCCTCCCTCGCTACACGGCGACCGCTTATCCCTCGCGGTGGGCGATGGCCTTCGGTCTTGCCGCCATCGCCGGCCACATGCGGCCGATCTACCTGCGCGGGAAGGGCGGGGGGAAAGGGGTCGCGACGGCGTGCGGCGTCTTCCTGGCCCTCTCACCCCTGCCGACGCTCATCGCGTTAGGCGTGTTCGCGGCCGTCGCTGCGGCGACGGGGTACGTTTCACTCGCGTCGGTGGTGGCGGCGGCGGTGCTCCCGGTAGCGGTCGGGATGCGGGAGGGCCTTCGCGATCCGGTGTTCGCCCTCTCGGTGCTGGTCTCCGGACTGGTGATCTGGATGCACCGGGCGAACATGGGCCGCCTGCGCCGGGGGGAAGAGCACAGTCTGCGCCGCAAGGGGCCGGCGGTCCGATGAGGTGCGCGGTGATCGGTGGCGGCGCCTGGGGGACGGCGTTGGCGGATTTGCTGGCGCGCCAGGGTCATGTCGTGCGTCTCTGGGCCTACGAGCCGGACGTGGTCGAGTCGGTGAACGCACGCCACACCAACCCGCGCTTTCTCCCCGGTGCCGCGCTACACGCCTCGATCGCCGCCTCCGGGGATCTCGAGGAAGCGGCGACCGGCGCGGAGCTGGTGGCCTACGTCACTCCGTCGCACGTTCTCCGGACGGTGGCGCGGCGCTGCGCCGGCCGGGTCGATCGTCAGGCGACGCTCGTGGTCGCGGCGAAGGGGATCGAGCGCGGAACCCTCCGCGTGATGACGGACGTGGTGGAGGAGGAGACGCCGGGGCGCCCGGTGGTCGCCTTCTCGGGACCGAGCTTTGCTTCGGAGGTCGCCGCCAGGCAGCCGACGGCGGTCGTGGCGGCGTCACGGGATCGTGGCGCGGCGCACCAGGTCCAGCGCGCGTTCAGCGGCGACTCCTTCCGCGTCTACACGCACGATGACGTGACCGGGGTCGAGCTTGGCGGTGCGCTCAAGAACGTGATCGCGGTGGCGACGGGAATCGCCGAAGGGCTCGAGCTCGGGTACAATCCCCGGGCGGCGCTCATCACCCGTGGACTCGCCGAGATGACGCGCCTCGGAGTCGCCCTCGGCGCGACCTCATCGACGTTCGCCGGGCTCGCGGGGATGGGCGACCTCGTGCTGACCTGCACGGGGGCGTTGAGCCGCAACCGACAGCTGGGGGTCGATCTGGCGAAGGGGCGATCACTGAACGATCTGCTGGCGGCCCGGGAGACGGTGGCGGAGGGGGTCGTGACTACCCACAGCGCGCACGCACTCGCGGCGCGGGAGGGGATCGACATGCCGATTGTCACTGCCGTGTACCGCATCCTGTTCGAGAACGCATCGCCGCGAGACGCGATCGGTGAGCTGATGTCGCGCGAGCTGCGGCCGGAGCGTGATCCATGAGCGCGGCCGAACCGGTGCAGGAGTTCTTCTCGATCGGCGAAGTGTGCGAGCTGACCGGGCTCAAGCCACACGTGCTTCGCTATTGGGAGAGCCAGTTCCGATTTCTGAACCCCGCGAAGAACCGTTCGGGGAATCGGGTTTACCAGCGACGGGAGATCGAGTTGATCGTGCTCGTCAAGCACCTCCTCTACACGGAGAAGTACACGATCGAGGGGGCGAGGCAGAAGGTGGACGAGCATCGCCGGAAGGGGGAGCTGCGCCCGACGGCGCGCAAGGCGCTCGACGTGCAGACGCTCGAAGGGATCGAGGCCGAGCTTCGGGAGATTCTCTCCTTCCTGGACGGGCGCGCCGGGCCGTCGTGATCGCCCCCGTCGCCTGCGTGATCCCGGCCTACGACGCGGCGGAGTCGCTCCCGCGCGTGATCGAGGATGTGCGGCGCTCCGTGCCGCACGCGACGGTGATCGTAGTGGATGACGGCTCGCGCGACCGGAGCAGGGATGCCGCCGCGACGGCGGGGGCCGATGCGCTGATCGCCTTCGCCGACAATCGCGGCAAGGGCGCCGCTCTCCGGGCTGGGTTCGCCGAGGCGCTCGGACGTGGAATGAGCGCGGTGCTGACGATGGATGCCGATGGTCAGCACGACGCGCGCCGGGCCCCCGATCTCCTGGCGGCGCTCGAGCGCGCCGACATCGCCATCGGAACGCGCGACCGAGTGCCGGGGGTCATGCCCATCGGCCGGCGCATAACGAATGCTCTGGCGAGCGCCGCTGTCGGGCGCATCACCGGCGAACGAGTCGACGACCCGCAATCGGGCTTCCGGGCGATTCGCCGCACGGTGCTCGAGCGCGTGAGCGCCGAAGGTGACCGCTACGAGTTCGAGACGGACTTCCTCATCCGCGCGATGGAGGCGGGCTTCCGCGTGACGCCGGTGGCCGTCGACACCGTGTATGGCGCCCGAAGCCACTTTCGAGGACTCTCGGACTCCATGCGCGTCGTTCGCTGCCTCTGGCGCCACCGCAGCGGCGCGCCGCGGTGATGCGCCTTCTCTGCACCAACGACGACGGGATCCTCGCCTACGGCCTCGACTGCCTCGTGCGCGCGGCGAGCGCCCTCGGCGAGGTCACGGTGGTGGCGCCCGATCGGGAGCAGAGCGCCACCAGCCACTCGCTTACGCTGCATCACCCGATCCGGCCGATCGAGCGCGGCGAGCGCCGATGGCAAGTGGATGGAACGCCGACCGATTGCGTGATGCTGGCAGTCGAGGCGCTCATGGAGGGACGCCCGGACTACGTGCTGAGCGGCGTCAATCACGGGCACAACATGGGAGAAGATGTCCTGTACTCCGGCACCGTGGCCGCGGCCATGGAGGGAGTGACGCTCGGAATCCCGGCGATGGCGATCTCCTTCGCCGGTGGGGAGCTGCAGGCCGACCCCGTGCTGCTGAACGATCAGGTAGGCGCCCTCACCGAGCTGCTCGGCCACCTGACGGGCCTCGAGAATGTCCCTCGGGACACCCTGTTCAACATCAACCTCCCACCGCTCCGGGCGAGCGACATTCGCGGTGTGCGCCTGACGAGGCTCGGGCGGCGCGTCTACTCCGACTCCCTCATGCGGATGAAGGATCCGCGAGGCCGCGAGATCTTCTGGATCGGGGGCGGGTCGGCCGCCTGGAGCGGGGCGGAAGACTCCGATTTCCGGGCCGTTCGCGACGGCTACATCTCGGTCACGCCCCTCACCCTCGACCTCACACACCTCAAGATGCTGGATGAGGCGCTGTCCTGGTGGCGGGAGCTCGGGTGAGCAGCTTCTCGGGGGCCCGGCGCCGGCTCGTCGAGCAACTTCAGGATGGAGGCGTCCGCGATCTCGCGGTGCTGCGTGCCTTCGACCTCACCCCGCGGCACGTCTTCGTGCCCTCGGGGATGCGGCACCGGGCCTACGAGGACAGCGCCCTCCCCATTGGCAATGGCCAGACGATCTCGCAGCCGAGCACGCACGCCCGATACCTGGAGCTGCTCACGCTGAGGGGACAGGAGCGCGTCCTCGAGATCGGCACCGGATCGGGGTACCAGACCGTGCTCCTCTCGCACCTGGCCGCGCAGGTCTTCTCGATTGAACGGGTCGGGGCCCTTCTCGACGGCGCGCGGGAGGCCATCCGGTCGGCCGGCGCGCGCAACATCTCCCTTCTCTCCGGCGACGGAACGCTGGGATGGCGCGACTACTCGCCGTTCGATGCCATCCTGGTGACGGCGGCGGCGCCGCAGGTGCCGGAGCCCCTCGCCGAGCAGCTGAACGAGGGGGGAAGGATGCTCGTCCCGCTCGGAGAGCGCGAGGAGCAGATGCTCTGCCTCATCGTCAAGCGGGGCGGAGCGCTGGAGCGTCGTGACATCGCGCCCGCGCGATTCGTCCCGCTGGTAGGCCGCTATGGGTGGCCATCTTAAGCTATTCTAAGCGAGCGGATGTCGGGTGCGGCGGCTGGTGGCGAGCGCCGCGCGCCGAGCTGACGCCTCCAGCCGATCGAGGAGTGCCGATGCAGCAAAGTTCCAACGACGACTCGAAGCCCCGGAAGTCTACCGTCCTTCCGCCCTTCTTCGTGCCGGGAAAGCGCGCCCCTGCCAGCGCACCCGAGAGCGACAAAGCGGCTCGTCAGGTTTCACCCCTCTTCTCGCCACCCGGTACGCAGGCCGCATCAGCGCCCAAGCCCGCGTCAGCGCCCGCTGCGGCGCCCGTGGCAGCGCCGGTCGCCGCAGCTCCGGCGACCGCTCCCGCGGCAGCGCCCGCCTCCGTGTCGGCCGCTGCTCCAGCGCCTGTCATTGCTCCTCCGGCAGCGCCGGCAGCCGCAGGGCCAGTTGCTCCCGCGACACTGGCCTCCCCTCCTGCGGATATCACTCCCGTGCCGGCGTTTCCTCCTCTGCCACCCATCGCTCCCACGGCGCCGACGGCCCCGACCTCGACGGCGACGGCCATGCCCGCCATGCCGATGGCACCCTGGTTCGTCGACAAGCCGGGAACTCCAGACGTCGCCGCCCCTCCGGTGCCCGAGGCACCTGCCGAGTCAATGGGGACGACGGAGACGCCCCCTGCCATCACCGCTGCGACATCGAGCGACGTGGAGGCTGAGCGCTTCGGGCAGGGGGTCGAAGAGAGCTACACCGACGGCGTGGACGCCCGCCTCGACGACCTGAGCGATGACGCGCTCGTGGTCGAGCCGGAGGAGCCGAAGGAGATCGAGCTGACGGTGACGGGCAACTTCGCGGCGGCCGAAGACGACGTCGAGGTCATCGCCTACGACCAGGCGAACAGCCTCCTCCAGGCGAACGCGCTCGAGGGGGAGCGGCCACGCGTCGACGGGATGGAGCTCGAGACCCAGGAGATCAACTTCGGTAGTGCGCCAACCGCCGAGGAACTCGAGATCGAGAGCTTCTGGGCCGCCGAGTCGCCGTTCGGCGCGCCGGCGTCATCGTCGAACATGCCTGACGCGGTGGAGCCCCCGTCGTCGTCGCCGCCGTCGGCCGTGCCGACATCTCCCCTTAGCGGCATGGAGCCCGACGACTTCGACGCCGAGTGGCCGGACACGAGCTGGCCGGACGTCGTGGCGACGCCGACGCCTCGCGGGCAACCCGTGATCCAGGCGTCGACCGAGGCGCACCCGTCTGCCGAGCAGCGGCGCGCGCCGCCGTACGGGATGCCCGCCGTCGTGCAAACCGGAGCACCGCACGCCGCCCCGCCCGGTGCGCCCGCTTCGCATGCTCCGGCTCCCTTTGTCGCGCCGCCGGCGCCGCCGGCGCCGCCGGCGCCGCTCTCCACGGCGTCCTCTGCGCCGGCGGTTCCGCTCTGGGCGCGTTCGGCGCCTCCGACACCGGTGACCCCCGAGACGCCCGCGCCCGCTGCCGCGCCTCCGGCGCAGTCGCACCCGATTCTCGACTCTGCCCAAGCGGCTCCGGCGACCGAGCGCCCCTATGTGAAGACGCCCCCGTCGGTGCGCATCGTGACACCGCGTAGCGTGCGTCGCGTGACGCCGTCCGACATCCGCGCCGCCGTCGGAGGCCGGACGCGCCACCCGACTCCCTTACCGAATCTCGGGTCGTCCTCGCTGGCGGAGCTGGAAGAAGTGAAAGAGGCCGAGCCCTGGCTCTCGTCAGGCAGCCCGTCGACCTTCGGGTCGGGGCCGGCCGAGCGGGTCGCGATGGCGCTCGAGCGCGTGGCGGCCAGAGTGAGATCGGGGGAGATCGCCGTGCCGGGGGCGATGCCGACCGACGAGGGGGCGCTGGCCGTGGTGCTGGCGGCCATGTTGGCGGCGCACCGTCAACGGTGATGTGATGTGACGGTCCACGTCGAGGTCGTCGGGGTGGTGCAGGGGGTCGGCTTTCGCTGGTTTGCGCGGGAGCTGGCGCAACGGTTGGGGCTGGCCGGTTGGGTGCGAAATCGACAAGATGGGGTCGTCGAGATTGCGGTGATGGGCGACGAGGCCGCGGTCGAGCGATTCGTAACGGCCATGCGTCGCGGTCCCTCGGGCGCGCGCGTGGATGAGGTGCGCAGCCTCCCCACGGAATCCCTCGGCACGCTGCCGCACCCGTTCGCGATCTCGCGCTGAAGGCCGGCGGGCGCCGATCGCCCATGCCTCATTCCGACCCCCCACCCCCCCTCCCGTGATCGATCTCAGCGCGGAGCTGCGTCGCACCATCCGCGACGTCCCTGATTTTCCGAAGCCGGGTATCCTGTTCAAGGACATCACTCCCGTTCTGGCCGACCCGTCGCTCTTTCGGCGGGTGACCGATGCGATGGCGAGCCCGTTCGAGAAGGATGGGGTGACGCACGTGGCCGGAATCGAGAGCCGCGGGTTCATCTTGGGAGCCGCCATTGCGCAGCGTCTCGGCGCCGCGTTCGTGCCGGTGCGGAAGCCGGGGAAGCTCCCGGCGGCGGTGGAGCGAGTGGACTACGCTCTGGAGTACGGCACGGACGCCCTGGAGGTGCATCGCGACGCGTTGCACTGGGGGAACAAGGTCCTGGTCGCGGACGATGTCTTGGCGACGGGGGGGACAGCGAGCGCCGCGTGCGCGTTGGTGGAGCAGCTGGGCGCGCAGCTCGTGGGGTGCAGCTTCATGCTGGCCCTGGCGGAGCTGAAGGGTGGGGATCGGCTGGCAGGTCGACGCACGCACACGTTGGTGGAGTTCTAGCGGCCAGGGGCGCGCGATGGCGGGCCGAAGCTAGACGGCGGCGTCGGGGCTGTGTGAGGTAGAGCGGGGTAGCGGCGCGGTCGCTGCCTCGATGCACGCGCCAGTTATGTCAAAATGTGGCCACCCCTCACACACATCCCATCACCCCCCCCATACCCCGTCACCCCCCGCTCACTCGCGACGCCTCACGAGAAAAGTCTTGCGCCTCCATCGCGCCAAGATCTCCTCTCAGCGGTTAACGCGGCGCTCTAGGATCTGTCGAACTCACAAGATCACCGAGTGTTGGGATCGCACTCTCCGATCGAGTGCGGCACGGTGACAGTGAGGCGTCTATGTTGACTCAAGTTCGCGACTACCATGTGCTCTTCTTTGCCTCCGACGACGAGGCACGCGAGTTCGTCGGCGCGCTCCGCCTCTTCCTCGGAAGCGTGATGGGACAGCCGCTCCTGACCTGCGAGCCCCGGGTCGAGCTCTGGACCGCACGCATGGAAGGCGGGAGGCGCAGCTACTTCGCCAGTGACGGCCTGCTGCAGGCGGCGAGAGACCTCGAGCTCTATCCACCGGTGACCGGCCGCGTTAGCGCTGCCAGCCTTCCCGGGAACCGCGCCCTCGTCATCGGGATCGCCGACTCTTAGCGCGCGGAGCGCAGTGCGCGCGGGTCGGCTTGCTCCTACGTCGGCGCGCTCTCGAACAACCGATCCGCCGCCAGCACCGATCGTAACAGCACGTTCGCTCCGCGTTCCACGTCCTCCGGTTTGGTGAACTCCTTGGGCGAGTGACTGATCCCGCCCACACTCGGCACGAAAATCATGCCGACCGGTGCCACGCGCGCCACCTCCTGGGCGTCGTGACCGGCGCCGCTCGGCATCGGACGCGACGACAACCCCAGCTCCCTCGCGCTCGTGGTGATCACCTGCTGCAGCCTCGGGTCGCAGCGCGCCGGCTGGCTCGCACTGATCGGCGTGAACGCGAACGACGTGCCGTCGGCGGCACCAATCGTGCGCGCCTCGTCGGTGATACGCGCGTACATCCGATCGACCGTGGCGCTCTCGAGGTCGCGCAGCTCGAGGCTCATGACCACCTTGCCGGGGATGACGTTAGGCGCGCCCGGCTCGGCGCGGATCTGCCCCACGTTGCCCACCTGGCGACCGCGCTCCGCGCGCACGACGCGATGCACCATCTCGATGAAACGGGCCGCGGAGAGCAGAGCGTCCTTGCGCTGGTCCATCGGCGTCGTGCCGGCATGGTTGGCGAAGCCGGTGACCGTCACCGTCCACTCCCAGATGCCGACGATGCCTTCCACGACACCGATGTCCACGTGATCGCGCTCGAGCGTGCCGCCCTGCTCGATGTGCAGCTCCAGGTAGCAGGCCACGGTGCCCGGCGCGCGTTTCGCCGAATCGATATGGCTTGGGTCGCCGCCGATGAACGCCGTGCCGTCGCGAATCGTCTTCCCGCTGGTCGACCCGAGATCCAGATCCGAGGACTTCGCCAACCCGGCGAACGCGCGACTCCCGAAGAGCAGCCCCTCCTCGTTCTGCCAGCACACCGCCTCGAGCGGATGGTCGGTGACGATGCGTTGCTCACCGAGCGTGCGCATCACCTCGATCGCCGACATTGTTCCGACGTCGCCGTCGAAGTTGCCGCCTTCCGGCACGCTGTCAGCGTGCGACCCGAACAGAATCGACGGCTCGGTGGCTCGCCGGCCTGAACTCTTGCCGAATAAGTTGCCCGCAGCATCCAGGCGGACCTCTAGACCCGCGTTCTCCATGAGACTGCGTATGTACAGGCGGCCCTCGCGGTCCGCATCGCTGTAGGCTACGCGCGACACGCCACCCTGGGGGTTGCTGCCATAGCGCGACAACTGGGCGAGCGTGGCGTTGAGGCGCTGGCCGTTGACCTTGGGCGGTGTGTCTACGTTGTGCTGTGGAAATAGATCACGCCGGGCGCCGCGGGAGAGCGCGAGTCCGGCGAGCAGGATCGTGCCGTCGTGCAGGAAATCGCGCCGGTGCATGATGAGTTGCTCGGTCGCTCTCGGGGGAGGACGAACTCTGAGTCCAGCGCAGAGGAAGCTGGCCCGCGGCAGTGGGGCACGGAAGTGGCTTACTGGCCGGCCGCTCTCGACTGCGCGCTGCGGGCACTCTTTCTTTCGCCCCGAGCTATCTATCTCGCGGCACTTGGCAGGCAGCCTGTTGGGCGCCGCGGAAGGCGCCGGAGTCACCCTTGGTGATAAACTAGGTGGTGAGGTAAGTTGAGGCGACGCAACGGGGCCCCTGTAGCTCAGGTGGATAGAGCAGCGGTTTCCTAAACCGTTGGTCGGGTGTTCGAGTCACCCCAGGGGCGTCCTACTCCGGCCCTTTCCAGCCCTCGCCCTCATCGTCTGTTTGCGGCTGAGGTCCCTCCGCAGGGGAGGCTGGCCGCCTCAGCATCTCTGCGGCCAGGCTACCCGCGATCGGGATGATTCCCGAGATCGGGGTCGCAGTGAGCGAATCGAGATCGTCAGTATCGTAGTAGACGCGGAGCTTGCTCAGGGCCGAGTACCTGGAGCCGGCGGTAAGGATGAAGCGCGCGATCGCGGCGGGGCGGTCGCCCTTCCGCGCACGTAGCGCCTCCACCAGGTACATCTGCTCGGCCACGACGCCTCCCAGGCGGCCACGCTGCCGCCAACGCTCATCTCAAACGACGCCCGGTCCCTGGGTTTCGGCACGTTGAGCGGCTAGCTTTAGAGACTCCGCGACCTCCTGGCACAACGACCAGCTCATGACGAAGACCGGCGCTGCAGCTCGACCCGACCTCGAATCTCATGCCGAATCGATCTGGCAGTGGCTCGAGGGCCATTCCAGGCAGGCGATGTACCTGGCCTTCGGTCTCCTCGCCATCGCCGGCGGTTTCTGGTTTTACCAGAAGGCGCGGGCGACGCAGACGGCCAACGCGTCGGTCGCCCTGCTCGACGCCGAGGAGGCGCTCAATGCCGGGAACTTGGCCCTCGCCCAGAGCGACCTCGAGAAGCTCAACAAGCGCTACGAGGGAACTCCAGCGTCACGGCAGGGGCTCCTCCTTCTGGCACAGGTCCAGTATCGCCAGGGGCACTTCGAGGCTGGCATGGCGACCCTGCAGACCCTGATCAACTCCCGCGACAAGTATGTGGTGCCGGGGGCCTACAACATGATCGGCGCCGGGCAGGAGGAGCAGGGGAAGCCCGTCGATGCGGCGGCCAGCTACCGAAAGGCGGCCGAGGTGGCGATCTATCCGGCCGACCGGGACAACTACCTGGCCAATGCCGCCCGGGCCCTCACCGTCGCCGGCAAATACGACGAGGCTCGGCAGATCTGGACCAAGCTCTCCACGGATGAGTCGAGCCCGGTAGTCGGCGAGGCAAGAGTCCGTTTGGGCGAGCTCGAGGCCAAGAGCGCGTCGAAGAGCTGAGGGGTTCTCCCGAGGCGAGACCTCCGTAGCTGAACGCTGGGAGGCTGGATCTCGGGTGCTGAGATCGAAGTCTTGGGCTGCAACAACGCCGCGCTGCTACGCCGAGCGCGGCGTTTGCTTTACCAGCCGATCGTTCAAAATCACTGTCGCTATTGGCGACAGGAGAGAGCCAGATCAGCGTCCGATGGGTGCTTTCGCGCTAGAGGGTTACTACGTATAAGATATGTTATGTAAACTAAACCTCCTCAACTTATGTGGATATCTCAGGCTTTCGCGCGTGCGGCAGTTATGTAAGCGCCTGAATCAGAGGCAGTTGTACTGCTCTACCTCATGTGATTCGGCATTCAGACGCACATTGTTGAAAGCGCGATCAGGGCGATACGAGAATTCCGGTATACACAAGGCGCCCTTCGCCGCGCAGAGTGGGCAGCCACTCGTTGCTACGATGCTCAAGTCGCACGCTTACACTGCTTCCTGAGCGCGGCTCGAGGGACGTTTCGGCCCCCCTCACCTGACCCCAGGCGGCAAGCAGGATCGCGCTGGCGACCGCCCCAGTTCCGCACGCCAAGGTTTCGCCCTCGACGCCGCGCTCATACGTCCGAATCCTCCAGCTGGACGAGCCGTGGGATGAGACGAAGTTGACGTTTGCCCCTTCCGGCAGCGTCCGGTCTCCCCGAAGTGTTCGGCCACGGCCGACGACGTCGATCGTCTCGACGTTGTCGCACAGCACGACGAGGTGTGGCACCCCCACCTTTACGTAGCCGATCCTCCGCTCGCCCGGGCCCAGCGAGATCCCGGCGTCGAGCGCCGGATCCGGCACAGGATCGAGGTCGACCTCCGCCTGCTCCTTGCCCGTGAGACGGGCCCGGACCTCTCCCGACTCCGACTCGAACACCATCCCAGGTGCCGCGCCCGCACCGATCTCCGCGGCGAGACGAGTCACGCAGAGCGCTGCGTTTCCACACATCATTGCCGGGCTGCCGTCGCTGTTCACGTAGCGCATCCGGAAGGCTGTCCGGGGACTGGTCGAAGGCTCCACGAAGACCACGCCGTCAGCGCCGACGCCGGTCCCACGAGCGCAGATCCGCCGAATGGCTTCGCCGCCGAGCTCGCTTGCCGGCTCATGGCGGGCGTCGAAGACCACGAAGTCGTTCCCCGACCCAGACATCTTGTAGAAAGTGCGCCCCGACAGCCCCAATGGGTGCTCCCGTCTCAGATACGGCCGGTCAGCGACCACCAGCGAAGTCGCCAGACCATCCACACGGCCTCACGGACGATCTTGCCGGACATCTTGCTCTGCCCCTCGCTGCGGTCCGTAAAGACGATCGGAATCTCGACGATCCGAAATCCCTTGTGGAACGCTCGGAAGCTCATCTCGATCTGGAAGGCGTAGCCGTTGGAGCGCACGGCGTCGAGATCGATGGCCTTCAGGACGGTGCTTCGAAAGCACTTGAAGCCGCCGGTGGAATCGTCCAGCGGAAGACCAGTTACGAATCGCGCATAGAGGTTGGCCGAATAGCTCAGCATGAGCCTCGTCATTGGCCAATTCACGACTGTCACCTTCCCCTTCCGGTAGCGCGAGCCGAGCACCACGTCGGCGTCCTTGATTGCCTCGAGGAATTGCGGCAGGTGCGCCGGATCGTGGCTGAAATCGGCATCCATCTCGAACACGTAGTCGTAGTCGCGCTCGAGAGCCCACTTGAAGCCGGTGAGGTAGGCCGTCCCCAGTCCCATCTTGTCGGGGCGATGGATGATGTGAACGCGGCTGTCTCCGACCGCAATGTCATCCACGATCTCCCCTGTCCCGTCCGGCGACCCATCGTCTACGACGAGCACCTCGAGCCGGGCGTCCTGGGAGAGCACGCCAGTGATCAGTCGGCCGATGTTCTCGCGCTCGTTGTATGTCGGGACGACGACCAGGGCCCGCTCAGCCATCGGCCCGCTGTTCCAGACGTACACCCCCAGCGACCGCCGCCAGAGCGACAGCGAGCGCGATAAGCGTGATCAGCCGTCCGCGCTCGAAGGCTGGACTCTCGAAGGTGAGCTCGACGCGCTGGCCCCCCGTCGGGAGTGCCACTCCGATGAGGACAAAGTCCGTGCGCCCGACCGCCGCGGGCTTTCCGTCTACGGTGGCCCGCCAGCCAGGGTAGTAGTTCTCGGAAACCACCAGCGCGGACCCCTCCGGCGCCGGCGCACTCACCTCGAGCACGATGTGCCCGGGCTCGTACACCCGTGCCACCGCGCTGACGTCGATCGGCGCGGGGAGCGCGGTCAGCTTCTTCCCTTGAACCGCGGCACTCGTATCGAAGAGTGCGGCGAGCCGGACATCGAAGCGCGCGTCGCGCACGGTTGTCAGCACGGCCTCGTCAGGCGCTTTGACGATCACGGGCGTGACCCACGCGAAGGGGTTGTCGCCGGGGAGCGAGTAGAGATAGACGGTCGAGCCTGCGGCGTCCTTCGTGGGCCCAGCGAGAAGCTTCGCATCGGAGAGCGGGATCTGCGCGCTGTTCGTGAGAAGGTACTTCACGTTCAACAGGCGCCACATCTGGGGGTCAACCACTTGCCGATATCCCCCTGCCTTGTCGAGCAGCTCGTCATACCGCCCGAGCTCGTTGCCATGATAGCCGAGCACAGTTCGAATGCGGTGGGGCATCAGGCCGTCCCCGAGCGGACCGAGGAAGGGGTCGTGAAACGCCTCCGCCTCGGTCACGGGGAGGGCGAGGACTCGACCGAGGGTCTTCTGCGCCGTCACATAGTCGATGGTCGCGTCACTGCGGTAGAGGACGGCGGCCGGCGGCGAGAAATGCCAGTAGAGGCGCTCCACGCTCCAGAGATCCACTGAGGCCAGAGCGATGAGGGCGACTGCTGCCACGAGCGGCTGCAACCGGCCCCTGAGAAGAAAGAAGAGGGTGGTGGCCGCGAGGGCGACGAAGACGAATGAGCGAGCAGCGCCAAGTGCCAGAGTTCCCTGGTTCGCCAGCACGGCGTCGTAGCGCCCCTGATCGGCGATCGTCCCCGCCATCGTCGTGAGTGCGCCGCTCACCGCGAGCACGAGAGTGAGTCCGGCGGCGGCGAGCCAGATCACCAGGTAGCGTACACCGTAAGCGCGAGCGATGACTCGTTCCATACCGAGCGCCGCGAACACCGCCACGGCGAACGCAACGACGAAGATCATCGTGCTCGGCGCGCGGAAGAACTTCGTCCCCGGGATGATCGCGTACACCAAATGGTAGAAGGGGGTGTAACCGCCCAGCGCCCAGAGAAGCGCCACGATCATCGTTCCGAGCCAAAAGGCAGCGAACCCGCGCCAGCGCGGCCCGCGGAGCATCCCTAGCCCGAGGCCGGCGAGCATGAGAACCACGACACCCATGTACTCGCTATGGAAGTGGATCCCATTGCGACCCCAGTACGCGTCGAGGATGCCGGAGAATTGCGGCAGGTACGTGTTGATCAGCTCTTCCGGCGGGAAGGAATAGGAAGTCGCCTGCTCCCAGGCCCGGAGGCCTCCTGCTCTCGGTGACCAGGGCACGTACTCGATGACCGGGAGGTACTGCACCGCTCCCATGAGCATCCCGATCGACACACTCGCGGCTGCCAGGGCAAGGCGCTTGAGCGCGACCGGCCTCTCGAGCTTCACGCTCCGTTCCCCTCCCCCGAAAGCCATCCAGAGCGAGAAGGCCCCGCAGGTGAGGAGCATGTACTGCAGGAGCTGCGGGTGTGGGCTTAGGACCGCCAAGCCGATCGTGACGGCGAGCCCTCCCCATGCCCAGCGCCGGCCGTCGCGCATGCCACGCGAGAGCATCCAGAGGGCCAGCGGCAGGAGCGCACTCACGAACAGCTTGCCGTCGTGCCCCGGCGACACATAGGACGAGATCGGGCCGCCCATCATGTAGGCGGCACCCCCTAGCAGCGACGGCAGGAATCCCAGCCCCCAGGCGCGCAGGAAGCAGTACGTGAAGAGTCCGGCGAGCACGATGTGAACGATGAATCCCCACGTCATCGCGACGTCCGTCGGGAGGAGGAGTCGAAGGATGAAGGTGGGATAGAACATGTCGCCGTTCATTGAGGCGACATACGGCATTCCGCCGAAGATGTAGGGATTCCAAAGTGGGAAGTGCCCCGTGGTGCGCAGCATGTGCGCAGCGAACTCGCGCACCGGGTAGCCGCCGATGTACTGGTCGCTGATCGGGCTCACCAGGAATTGGCCGCCGAGGGCGGGGTAGCCGAGGGTGAGCACGAGCGCGGTGTAAATCAGAGCCGCCCAGGCGGCGGGCCAACGCGGAGTCTCGACGTCGGACCCCGCGGCGCGGGTTGGGGGCGCTGGCTGCCCCTGCCGTGCGCGCGAGCTCGCGGTGTTCGGTCGCGTCATCTCGATCAGCGGTGGTGAGAGCCGGCGTTCACAGAGCGATCGGAGTAGGGGGGTCCAGCGGCGGCTTCCGCGGAGGAGCCGCTCCGTGCGCGCGCGGACGTGGCGCGATGCCTCGCGAGGCACTTCGGCAGGTGGGGTGTAACTTCGCCAGGCGCAGCACCATGCGCTAGGCGTTGCGTTCCACTGCCGGCGCCGCGATGAGCGAGCGATAGAGCGCGGCGTACCGGCTCGCCACCGCGTGGGGGGCGAAGGTGGCCAGCGCGTGCTCGCGGGCGTTCGCTCCCAGCGCGGCACCCCGGTCGGGCGTGGCGAGCAGGTCATCCAGGGCCGTCGCGAGCGCTCGATCGTCGCCAACCGGGACCAAGATCCCGGTGCGGCGGTCGACCACGACATCGGTGAGTCCCCCCGACGAGTAAGCCACCACCGGCGTGCCGCTCAGCGCTGCCTCGATCGCCACCAACCCCAGGCCCTCATCGACGAAGGGAGCCACCAGGGCCGTCGCCCGCCGATAGCACCGGGCGAGCTCGCGCTGAGGGAGGAGCGGGTGGAAGGTGACGCGATCGGCCACGCCCAGAGATTCGGCGAGGGAGCGCGTCGGCTCGACCTCGCTCCCCACGCCCACCACGATGTCGAGCCCCGGCTTCGATCGCATCAGGGCGAACGCTCGCAGGAGGTGACCGACACCCTTCTGCTCGTTGAGCTTTCCGACGAAGAGAAGGCGATCCTGGTCGCGTGGCCCCTCGGGAGCGAAGAGGCCCGGCGCGACGGGCATAGGCGCCACGATCGGGGTGCTCCCCGGCGCGAGCTGCCGGGTCTCGTCGGCGAGCCAGCTGGACACCGTCGTCACGGCGCTCGAGCCGGCGAGAACGCTGCGAAAGGCGCGCGTCGCGAGTGCCGAGTGTCTCGCCGCGCGAAGGTCGGATCCGTGCAGGGTGGTGACGAGCGGAAGACCCCTCAGGCGCCTAACGCCGACGCCGACGGCACCGCCGGGGAACCACCAGTGCGCGTGCACGACGTCGGCGCGCATGCGCCCTGCTTCGGACATCGCGGCGGCGAGGCCGGCGGTGAGCAGCCCACCGAACGCGAGGAGGGCCCCCGGTGTGGCCGCGGCCTGTGCGAGCATCGTCCCGGTATAGGCCAGCGTCTCGAGCCGCCTCGGGGCGTAGCGGAAGCGGCGCACGGGGATCCCTTCCATCATCTCGCGCGCCGGTAGGCGATCGCCGGCGGGCGCCACCACGCTCACGGCGACTCCCTCGTCGCGAAGTGCGACGGCGAGTCGGAGAACGAAGGAGCCGACCGGATCCGCCGGCTCTCTCGGATACGAATGGGAGAGGAAGAGAACGTTCACGCGGCCACGCTTTCCCGCGTCTCCCGCAACCTCTCCGTCAACTGCACCCGCACGCCGAATGATGTTGCGGCGCGAAGCTCCACTGTTCCGTCCGCTCGAACTCGGGACGCGCGCACTCCGCGTCTCGCGGCACGCCACCGAACTACCTCCCCGAGTGTTGCGACATAGGGCCCGCCAGCCAGGAGTCCCCTCACCAGCGCTTCGAAGGCATCCGCGGCTCCGGGATACCCCAGCGACGCGGCGGCAACATTGGGGTGCCAGATTCCGACCCAGAGCCCCTCGACCTCCCGACAAGTAGCCGCGAGATCGAGGGCGTCTCGCACCCAGGCGGCCGGATCTTCCACGTCGTGGTATTTGCTCAGGGAGCGATCCATCCAGCAGAAGGGCGCTTCGTCGAGCGATGTGGCCCTGCCAGTCGACGCGTCGTAGGCCGGCACCACATCGGGCACGCCCAAACGGAAGCCGTTCCGATCGGCAAACCCGGCGGTGCTGTCGTAGGAGAATCCGGCGGCGACCATCGCGCGCTGCGTCGCTCCGGGGCGGAGGCGAAGAAAATGCTGTCGCACACCGATCGGTTCCGTGCCCACGATCGCGGCCAGGCGGCGTCGCTGCTCGGCGAACGCCGTGTCGCGCTCGACCGTCTCCTGGCTGCCGTGCAGCGCCAGCTCGTGGCCGCCATCGGCGACCGCCCCGAGAATGCGCCGCGTGGCGGGCCCCTCCGGGGAATACGTGAGGTCTCCCGCACGCCAGGTGGCGAGGGTGGGCGTGCCGCAGAGCACAAACCAGGTGCCCCGAACTCCGCGCTCGCGCTCCACGCGCAGGAGTGACTCAGTGGCCGTCTCCACGGGACGTCGTCCGATGGCCGCGAGCGCTGCCGTTGCCACTCGAGACGCACGCCGCAGCTCCCCCTTCCCCGCCAGCTCGGCGAGACGAAGCGCGGTGAAAGCCGGCCACATCGTCACCATGTCGAGGTCATGCGTCACCGCCGCCGCCCAACGACGCCCGTCGGGCCACGGCTCGACCAGACGCACGGGACGCGGGCCGGCAGCCCGAATGGTCGCTGCGCGGAGTGCCATCGCCGCGCGCGAGATGAGCGGATCTCTCTCGGCACCGCCGGCAGCGAGAGTGTTTTCGCTCGCCGGGACACGGCCGAGAACATCGCGGACCGTCGTCCGCTGCTCACTCACCGCTCCGGCAACCTCGGCGATGCACCTGAGCACAGCACGGGGAATGCGAACGACGCCGTCGGCATCGTCGATCGACCAACCGCCACGGGCGAGGGCCGTCAGGTTGCCGGTGTCGATGCGGTCAGTCACCACGTGAAGCTCGACCACGTCGGCGGTCTCATCCTCCGCGCGGACGACGCGCGCGAGATCGGCGAGCAGCTCGATCGCAAAGCGCTCCGCGCCGTCGGCGTCGGCGAGCGCGCGCGTGAGGCGGATCACGGTGCGAAGACTACGCGGAGCATCGCCGCACGGGCAAGCGCGAATGCGTGCAACGGCGTGGCCTGTCTGCTCTTGACTCCATTCGACATGCCACGGTACGTTGCGCGGCCAGAGCCGGCTTCCCACGCCCCGAGTTCATGCCCGAACCGCTCGTCCCGAAGACGCGCATTCCGTGGCGTCACCTGTTGCTGTACGGTTGGATGCCGAGCGCGCTCAAGGTTTGGGCATACCGCACCTTCCGCCACTACACCATCGGCCGCGGCGTCCGCATCGCTCCCGGCGCCGTCATCATCGGCGATCACGTGACGCTCGGCGACCACGTGGAGATCGGATTCCTCGTCGTCGTGCTGGGGCGGAACATCACGATCGGGCGCCACTCGAGCATCGGCACCTTCAGCTATCTCAACTGCGAGACGATCGAGATCGGCGAGGATGCGCGCATCCGAGAGCAGGTCTACGTCGGCGGGCCGCAGCTCCCCGAATCGCGCTTCACGCTCGGGAGCCGCACGATCGTTCTCCAGATGACCAACATCAATCCGACGAAGCCGGTGACGATCGGCGACGACACCGGCATCGGCGGCCATTGCCTGATCTTTACGCACGGTGCCTGGCTGAATGTGCTCGATGGCTATCCGGTCACGTACGAACCGGTCACGCTCGGCAAGAGCGTGTGGCTCCCCTGGCGCGTCTTCCTCATGCCCGGCACGACGATCGGCGACGGATCGGTGATCGGCGCAAACTCGCTCGTCTCCGGTACGATCCCGCCGAGTAGCCTGGCGGTGGGATCGCCGGCCAAGGTCATCCGCAGCGCGCCGGATTTTCCGCGTGCCGTCACCGACGCCGAGCGAGCGGAGCTGGTCGAGATGATGATCTTCGAGTTCGAGCGCTATCTGACGTACTCCGGCGTGACCGTCACCAAGCAGGCGCCCTACCGGACATACACGCGCCTGGCGAAGCCGTGGCGGCTCCTCTGGCTCCGGCCGAGCGACCCGCCCGAGTATCCGGTGCTCGCTGGCGACACCGTGCTCTCGGAGAAGCCACTCACCGACGCGCGCCGCGCGGTCTATCGGGATGGTGGTGTGCACTGGCTCGACCTCGCCGGACGGACGCGGAGCCGGAGCGGATCGCCACTGACGGAGGAGCTGGCGCAGTTCATCTCGCGCTACGGCATCCGGTTGCCGCGCGACGGCTGAGCGTCGGCGGTCCGCTCGCCGCTCTCCCCGCCTGTGCCCGGCCGCACGCCGAGCGCGGCAAATCCGGTTCCGAGCTCGAGAACGGTGAGCCAAAGGCGCGATGTGAGCGCGAGGACGGCGGCCTGCGGCACCGTCGCTAATCCCGCGGCGACGAGCGACTGCGCGAGGGCGAGCTCGCGGACGACTATCCCTCCCGGCGCGAATAGGGCCACGAAGCCGATCAGGTACGAGAGGGAGAAGGTCGCCACGTAGGCCGAGAGCGGGCCCGGCGCCCGTCCGAGCAGCCCTCGCGTAAAGAGTTGGAAGGCGACGCCGTACATGACCCATTGCAGCGCGCTCCCGGCGGCGTTCACCCAGATCGTCCGTGCGGGAACGTGGAGCACGGCCAGCGAATGATGGGTGATGCGTGCCGCGACGGTGGCGAGCGGCGGAAGGAGCGCGGGCGCGAGGACGAGGGCGGCCGCGAGCGCCGCGATGGCGACGACCGCCGCGGTCGGGACACGGGCGGCGCCGGCACCGGCGGCGAAGGCGACGAGAAATCCGACCACGGTATTGATCAGGACATTGAGGAGCGCCACGGTGGTCGACGTGAGCGCCGGAATCCCATGGCGCTGCAGCATGACCGAGAGGGCGCCGAGTTGCCAGACCTTCCCCGGCACGTAGCGCCCGAGACTCGAGGCGAGCCAGACGCGCGCGGCCTCGCCATACGGTACGGGCGAGCCGACGCTGGCGAGCATCCCGCGCCAGAGTTGAATGAGGAGCGCGTAGGCGGCCAGCATGATGCCTGACGCGGCGACGATGTAGGACCACTCCGGCTGGAGGTCGCGCGCCGCCGCGGCCACCGCCGACCACTGGCCCCGCAGAGTGGCTGCGGCGAACCAGAGGACGATCCCGAGGGCGAGAAGCTGGGCCGCGAGGCGGGTGCGCCGCACGGCGGAGCGTCAGCCTTCTCGGGACGGCGGCGCTGTACGCTCGCCCAGTGCGCGCCGGAGCTCTCTCAGCTCGGCGCGCTGGCCGGCGATGAGCTCACCCAGGAAGCCGCCGACGAAGAAGATGCTCCCGGTGATGACACAGATCTCCACCAGGTTGAGCAGCGGGCGGAACCCGGTGTGCCAGAAGACGCGCAGGGCGATTGCCCACAGCCCGACGATCACTCCGCTAAGGAAGAGCGCCGCCCCCATGATCCCGAAGAAGAGCATCGGCTTGCGGCCGAAGCGGAGCTCGAACCAGACTGAGAGCATGTCGAGCACGCCGGTGGGGATGCGGGCAATGCCGAACTTCGATCGCCCGGCGTGCCGCGGATATAGCGGGACGGGGACCTCGCTCACCGTGTAGCCGTGCGCGGCGGCGATGACGATCATGTAGCGGTGCCAGTCGGGGCGCACCGGAAGCACGTCCATCACCTCGCGGCGGTACGCCTTGACGGAATTGAGATCGCGCACCGCGACGTCGAAGAGCCGGCGACTCAAGCTGTTGTAGACGCGGGAGACGAACGCCTTCTCGTAGGTGCCCTCCTTACGGCCGGTGACCATGTCGCTCTCCCCGGAGAGCACCGGCGCGACGAGCCGCGGAATGTCCTCCGGCCGGTACTGGAGATCGGCCGGGTAGAAGACGAGCACACGTCCACGAGAGCGCAGATAGCCCGTGAAGAGCGCGTCGGCGATTCCGCGCTGGCGAAGGTGCTGCTCACTGCGCAGGAAGGGATAGCGTGCCTCGAGGCCTTGGAGCGTGCGCCAGGTCTCGTCGGTCGAGCCGTCGTCGATGACGATGACCTCGAAGGAGAAGGGGGCAGCGCTGAGCGCGGCGGCCGCCTGCTCCATGAAGAGCGGGAGGTTCTCGGCTTCGTCCTTGGCCGGCACGAGGACGGTGACGTCGATGCCCCGGTCGGTGCCCTGCGGCAGCGGCGCCGACGCTGGCCGGGCGACGCTCGGCGAGAGTGTGCTCACACGCGCTTCCGCATTCGAGCCGAGAGCACTCCGAGCTGGTCGCGGTACTTGGCCACGGTACGACGCGCGATCTGCACTCCGCTCTCCTTGAGAATGTTCACGATCGCCTGATCGGTGAGGGGCTGTCGGGCGTCCTCCTCGGAGACGAGCTTCTCGATCTGCGCCTTGATGCCGCGCGCCGACACGTCTTCGCCGCCCGTGGTCGCGAGCCCCGACGAGAAGAAGAACTTGAGCGGGAGGACGCCGCGCGGCGTCTGCACGTACTTCTCGTTGGTCACCCTGCTCACGGTGGATTCGTGCATGTTGATCACCTCGGCCACCTCGCGCAGGGTGAGGGGCTTGAGGTATTGCACGCCTTTCTCGAAGAAGTCGCGCTGCCGGTCGACGATGAAGTTCATGACCTTGAGCATCGTCTGCCGCCGCTGCTCGATCGCCTGGATCATCCAGTTCGCCGAATTGAGCTTGTTGGAGATGAACTCCTTGTTCTCCCCGTCGAATTTCTTCTTGTCGCGGGCGATCTCCTGATAGGCACGGCTCAGCTTGAGCCGCGGCAGGTTGGCGTCGTTCAGGAAGACATGGTACTTGCCGTCGATCTTGTCCACGACGAGGTCGGGGATGATGTAGTTGTCCCCGGGCTCACTGTAGATCAGACCGGGCTTCGGATCGAGCTTCGCGATCTCGTCGGCGGCGTGCTGCACGTCCGCCTGGCTGATGCCGAACCGTTTGGAAATCTCGCTCCACCGGTGGTTGATCAACTCATCGAAGCAGTCGCGGACGAGGCGATACGGGATCGATTGCTCGAGCCCCGCTTCGCGCAGCTGGAGGAGGAGGCACTCGCGCAGGTCGCGGGCGCCGACCCCGGGTGGGTCGAGCCCCTGGATGATCGCGAGCATCGCCTCCACCTCCGCCTCGGTGTACAGCGGAAGCTCCTCGCTCCCCCGCCCCGCCGCCTCTGCCGCCTTCTCGATCCACTCGTTGATGCCGCGGCGGATCTCCTCGAGCGGACAGGCGAGGTAGCCATCCTCGCCGATGTTGCCGATGAACTCGTCCGCCAGCTGTACCTGTCGCGGCGAGAGATCGAGGAGCTTCACCTGGTCGCGCAGGTGGTCGCTCAGGTCGCGGCGATCGACGGTGACAGGCTCGAAGAACTCGCGCTCCTCGTGTTCTTCGTTCCGACCACCGGTCTCGAAGCCGTTGAGGAGGATCTCCTCCCAGTCGATCTCGGGTTCGGTCTCCTTCTGCTCGGCGGCCACCTCTTCCTCGGCTTCCGTCCCCTCCTCCTCCTCTTCCTCCGGCTCCACCATCTCGAGGAACGGGTTGTTCAGGAGCTCCTGCTTGAGGTGTTGTTGGAGGTCGAGCAGCGGCATGTAGAGCAGATCCATCGCCTGATAGAGGCGTGGATTGATCTTGAGCTCCTGACGGAGCTGCGCGCTCTGCGTGACCCCCGCTTTCATGCGGACTTCCCATTCGAGCCGGGTCCGCCTCCGTCGCCCGCGGACGAAGCGAAGCGTCCTCGGAGACGCGCGGTGAGCGTGGGCCCGAGATAGATCTCCGCCACCGTGTCGTCGAACACCAACTCCTGCACGGTGCCGGACACCTTCACCTGCCCATCGAACATGATGTAGGCGCGGTCGACGATATCCAGCGTCTGCTCGACATTGTGGTCGCTGATCAACACTCCGATCCCGCGGTGCCTGAGTCCCGCCACGATCGATTGAATGTCGTGTACGGCGATCGGATCCACGCCCGCGAACGGCTCATCGAGCATCATGAACTTCGGAGATGTCACGAGCGCGCGCGTGATCTCGAGGCGGCGCCGCTCGCCGCCGGAGAGCGAATAGGCCTTGTTCTGGCGGAGGTGCTTGATGCTCAGCTCGTCGAGCAACTGCTCGAGGCGCGCCGTACGTTGTTCGGCGGTCAGCTCCAGCGTCTCCAGGATGGCGAGCAGGTTCTCCTCCACCGTGAGCTTGCGGAAGACCGACGGCTCCTGCGAGAGATAGCCGATGCCGAGCCGTGCCCGGCGGTACATCGGCATCTCGGTGATGTCGGCGCCGTCCATGAGGATGCGCCCCTCTTGAGGCGCGATGAGGCCGACGATCATGTAGAAGGTCGTTGTCTTCCCCGCGCCGTTGGGGCCAAGCAATCCGACGATCTCGCCCTGACGTAAGCGCAGCGCCACATCATTGACGACCTTGCGGCGCCGGTACGACTTGACGAGCGAGCGTGCTTCGAGGGTGCTGCCGCGGTCCTCGGTGACGGGGGCGGCGACGGCCACTTGCTCCCCGGTCGGCCTGAGCACGGCCTGGATCGAGGCGCGCTGCATCGCCTGGCGGTGCGGCCGAAGAATCTCCCAGGTCGCTCCCGTCAGGCGGATCGGGTCATCGGGCTCCGCCAGCCCCTTCGGCGGAATCTCGATCACGCCGTTCTGCGAGAGTCGCGCGAACGCGTCCTCGGCGAGGTAGCGGCGCACCTCGTCGAGGCTCAGGCGACCGGATTCGCGGTCGGCATCGTAACCTTCGTCGCGCAGGATCCGGAGGTAATCCTCACGGTACTGCACGGCGGCGTCGTTGAAGCGAACCTCGCCCACGTCGTTGGCCACGCAGAAGAGGGCGTGCAGCGCCAGAGTGAGCGACCGGTCGCCACCCGCCTGCGCCTCGATGGCGCGGGTCACCTCGATCGGGAGGTCGGTGGGAGGCGACGTCATGGCGTGCTCGCTCCCGGGGGGCGGGCCGCCTTGCCCGCCGTCGTGTCGGGCGGCGGCCGCGTCGAGTCGATCACTGCCGCGGTGCGCGGCTCGAGATACAGACCGGCAACCTGATCGATGACCGTCACCTGCTGGACCTGGCGTTTGGTGAAGGTCACGGCGATGTCGCGACCGCGCACGTAGTTGATCGCCGGTCCCACGGCCGTGGTGTCCTTCGCCGCCATCTGATAGAAGGAGCTTGCGTTCCCGCGAGCCTCGAGCTCGATGAGCTGCGGCTGATCCGCCGAGCTGTCGCTCGCGGTCCCCTTGCCCGACGCCGCACGCGTCGTGCTGTCCGGGGCCGCGCGCTTGGCGTTCCCGCTCTTCGTCTTCTTCGGCTTCGCCCCGCCGGTCGGCCCCGGCTTCTGACCGCCGCTCTGTGCTCCTCCCTTCGACGATGTCGTCGGCGCCCCCGCTCCCCCAGCCTTCGGCGCGGTGCCTGACGACGAATACGCGGGTCCCTCTGGCGCGTCGCTCGCGCCGTGCCCGGCCGACGCCACGGTCCGCGCCGCGGCCGGAGCTTGGGTGCTGTCGAAGAACGCGAAGACCGTGTCCCCTCGAAGCCAATCGTGCTCGGTCGTGCGCACCTTGGTCGTGTCCGGCACGCTCTGCGCGTACGCCTTTCGGACGGCTCGAATCTCGCGCATGCGTTGATCGGGCATGCGAACGTCCAGTGAGTCGGCGATGATGTCGTACGACGGATTGAGGGCGCGCGAGCGCGAGGGGCCCCAGGCGTAGACCCGCTGGAGTCGCCCGGTGGCCATCGCGAACAGGAGCGTGTCGGCGGTCAGCGTGGCGTCCTGGCTCACCGCCTTGCCGGCGCCATTCGCCACCACGCGCTCGAGCGCACGATTGTGGCCGTAGAGGTCGAGCACCGTTCCGTAAAGGGTGAACGGGCGGTCGCCGCGCGAGGTGATCTTCGGCGTGCGCATGAGTCGCGCGAACTGCCGGTCACTGTCCATCGCCGCGGTGTCGCTCGTCGCCAACACGTCGGTGCGCGTGATGACGACGTCGCCTGACGCGTAAACGAGGCTGTCGCCGTCCATCACCACGGTGTTGGCCACGACCTTCATCGGCTCCGAGGGCGCACCGGTCGAGTCGCGCTCGGCGACGAAGATCGTGGGTCGCCCCGGCGCTGTCATCCGCGCCACCGGGCGCACCGGAGGCACTGCGCGCAGGTAGTCCATTCGCGGACCATCCAGCGTCGTGCCGCTCGGGAGCTTGGCGTGGACGTTCCCCTCGGAGAGCAGCCGCTCCTCGTTCATGTAGTACGTGGCGACATCCGAATCGAGGGTGAGGCGGGGCTCCGTGTAGTGCACTCGGCCGATCAGGTGCCACATGCGCAATTCGCCGAAGTACTCAGCGCTGTCGGACACCAGAGTGAGCGACTGGGCTGGGCAGTGCCCGGTCACCCCTCCGCCGATGTAGTTGTTGTACTGGCCACTCGGCAGCTTGGTCGACGAGTAGTGAGTGGAGTCGGTATTGGCCGTCACCACGATCTCGCACTGTCCTCCCGGTCCGGCCACCGAGGGTCCCACCGCCTGCGCGGGCGCGCCGGGCTGGCCGGGTACGCCGGGCTGCGCGGGTGCCGGAGATGGGGCGGGAG
>Ga0187777_10000096_pt1 | contig 63309 bp, 58 predicted proteins | sample 1015_Q2_SP5_10_M_FD_132416 | JGI IMG/M metagenome (GOLD analysis project Ga0187777, IMG submission 132416) | Tropical peat soil microbial communities from peatlands in Department of Meta, Colombia - 1015_Q2_SP5_10_MG | ecosystem: Environmental > Terrestrial > Soil > Wetlands > Peat | place... | reverse complement strand
TCCTCAATTAATAGTTTTGAAGTGTGGTCTGAGTCACGCGCCAACTCTCAACGCGAGCCCTGGCAACCTGACGAAGGCGATTGAGCGGTTGCCGACAATAAGAATGCAAAGACGCCCCGAGTATACGCCTTTCGCGCACAGCCGTTGTGAATAAGGCGTTTAAAACAATTCACAGTCGAACTCGTAGAGCTAGGCGCTAGTTGTGGCCACTCCACAGACCTGGCTTGGATCGCGACGGCTCAGTGCTTCTGACTGCTGGGCCAGTGCCGGATATGCGAGGTGTGGCACTTTTCCCCTTCCTATATCCCTTCCCCCAATTTGGTTGACAGGCTTTAGTTGAACCCGTAGACACAGCCCGCCAGCCTCTGTTTTTCGGGCGATTTCCAAATTTCAAATCTCTCCCCCGGCTCTATGGAACCATATTTCAAAATGGAAAGCCGAGACGAAAGCCTAAACTCCCCACAAAGAAATAAAGACCGAGAACGAGCCGGAATTCGGTCGCCCGACACTGTAGTGGAAATTGTAGGGACTACCTGTTTATAGACATTGGTATGAGTTTGCACGCGCTCAAGACAAATCAAACAGTTACGCGTCAATGCAATCCGCTGCTAGTATCCTTGAATAGATTATGAGTCCCCTGCTCTACCGCTGAGCTACAGGCCCAAAAGCTCGTGGGCTTGCTTACTACCTACTGTAGCGGATAGTCCTAATTTGTGCTCACCGAAAGCAGCGAGGCTACGGCGTTGCGGGAGAGGTGGCCGCAGACGCGTACGGGATGGAAGGCGCCTGATTTGTCGCTATCCCTAACCCGCTGCCTCCCAGGAATAGCCTTCTTCGCCGTGCTGCGAGATCGAGCCCGAGAATCTCATGTTCGCTCGAGACGCGCAGGCCGACGACCACATCCACAATCTTTAAGATGGCCAGACTGCCGACGATTGCGAGCGCCCAGGCGATGGCAGTCCCGGTCAGCTGATTCAGGAGCTGACGAGCGTTGCCTTCGAGCAGGCCCGAGGGTAAAGCCCTGCCGCTGGCATCGGTGAAGATGGGATTGATCAGGCTGGAGGCGAAGATGCCTGTGGCCAAAGCGCCGATGGTGCCACCGACGCCATGCACGCCGAAGGCGTCGAGCGAGTCGTCGTAACCGAGATGCGCTTTGACGACAGCTACCATCCAGTAACATCCGATGCCAGCGACGAAGCCGATGAACAGCGCAGCCATGGGTGAAACGAAGCCGGATGCGGGCGTGATTGCGACTAATCTCGCGACCGTTCCCGAGATGGCGCCCAGAGCGCTGGGCTTCCCATTGCGGAGCCACTCAGCGGCGCACCACCCGATAGCAGCGGTAGCCGCCGCGAAGTGCGTGGCCACAAAGGCGCTGGTGCAAGCGGGATCAGTGCAAGCAGCAGAAAGAGAACGGCAGCACAGCTGAGCGGCTTACTCACCAGATTGCCTCCCGGTTCTGCGAAGAAGATCCTCTCGCCGCTCACTCTAGCGCCCAGGAATCGGGAACGGAAATCAAAAATACTTATGGCCGGGATTAAGAAATGTGACGGAAGAGTTCTTCTGGATCAGATCCTCCAGCAGGTTGTTTGAATCGAAGCTGAGATTCCCTGTGGATCTCGATAGCAGCAGCCCGCCGCTGAGCGGAAGTGGTCCTCCGGGACCAGACACTCGACGGCTATGGAGCACCGCTATATGTGTAGTCGTTGAAGACCCAATTGCCCGCGATATAGGAGTAGAGCCGCACATAAATCGTGCCAGTCGTCGGCATTCCGGACACAGCTTGGCTCAACGAAGACGGCTCAAATTTGTTGAAGATGTTGGTGCCTCCCGGCGTTGTTCCGACCCGGAAGCTGTAGTAAGTAACGCCCGTTCCAGCCGACCACGTGAAGGTCGCAGACCCGCCATGTATCGTGCTGCCCGGCACGGGAGTATTGAGAACAGCTTTTACGGCCGTCCCTGAAGCTGTATAGGTGTAATCGTTGAAGACCCAGTTGCCGGCAATGTAGGAGTAAAGGCGCACAAACACTGTGCCACCTGTCGCGGGCACTGTAACGACTTGAGAAGTGGAAGTTGGCTCAAAGCGATTAAAAATATCGGTTCCACCCGGCTGCGTGCCAGCTCGCAAGCTGTAATAAGTCACACCCGTTCCGGTCGTCCATTGAAAATTGACGGAGGTGCCAGGGAAAGTCGAGCCTGGTACTGGCAAAGTCATGACCGCCTTGACCGCTGTCCCTGAGGCCGTATAGGTGTAGTCATTAAACTGCCACACCCCGGCGATGTAGGAATAGAGCCGGACAAACATCGTGCCGCCCGTGGCAGGAATCGTCACTGTTTGCGACGTGGAAGATGGCTCGAAGCGGTTGAAAACGTCGGTCCCGCCCAGTTGCGTGCCCACTCGCAGGCTGTAGTACTGCACTCCCGTGCCGCTGCTCCAAGTAAAGTTCACAGAGGTGCCAGCAAAAGTTGTGCCGGGGGTCGGACTGATCATCACCGCTTTTATGGCTGTGATGTTGAGGTTCACCGTATCGATTGCAAAGTCTGTGCAACTCGAGGTGTCCGTAGCTCCGCAAGCTGTGATACTGAAAACCAGACTTGTGATGTTCGCGGCCGTCTGGTCCTTAACACCTAAATAGACTGCATCGCCGTTGGCGTTGCTGTTCACGGTAAAGCTTCCCAGAGAGGCTGCACCGTTGAACGCCTCTATCTTGGCGGTGAACTGCCCCGGAGCATTTGCCTGGATCAGCGCGCCAGCACCGGTGATGCCTGAGCCGAAGCCTAGTATGATTGGTCCGTTTCCACCGCTGCCGGCGTCAGAGGCCCACAGCAGCGTGTCGCCGGCACTCACTCCGGCGCCGGTCCAGCTGCAGGGATTGGCGGCGCACACGACTGAAGTAATGCTGTTTGCGCCGGTCAGGCTGGCCGTGATATGAGCGCCATTGGCTGACAATAGGCTTAGGTTCGATCCCACTACAGTTTGATCGACTCCTAACTGCGACCAGTGCAGGGTATCGTTCGCCCCTTGATTGCCAGCATTATTCACGACGACGAGGGTATCGGCACGGCATACGGCGATCGCAAGCGCCGCGAAAATCACGAGTCCGCACAACCTCTCATGGATACGCTTCGACATAAGGGCCTCCGTATGGTGCTCGTCCCTAATTGGTCCCTCCCGGCGGACAGGCTTTGGCAAAGCCTGTGAATGTGCCGCCGTTGGAATACTTGCCTCCGCTGCCGTACGAGGGATTCTGCCCGTAGAACCAGGAGTAGAACGCCAGCTCTTGCAATGTGTAGGTGAAATTATTCAGGGTCACCGAGGCAACCAGAGTACCCGTCAATGGGTCGCCAACTTCCAGATTGTTCTGGCAGTTCCCAGCGCTTACCTGACCCTCGGCGCCCCACGCCGGAACCGGATTAACGCCGTTGGGGTCATCCATCCATTCGGCGACCTCATGGCTCATCACGCTCGTGTCACCGGGCGCGTTGCCGAAGGCGCCCGAGTTGTCAACGTCATTGACGGAATAGGTCTGCAAGGTTCCGCCACCGTTGATGAACGCGTTGTGGTAGCCCAGAGCGCAACAATTGGGCCCGATGGTAAGCGCCACGCTGTTGAAAATGACCTGGGGGAAGGTCGTAGTATTGACGCCATTGGACGCCAGGGCCGGCAACAACGTAGTTTGTACGTAATTGTCCCACCAGTTGATATCGATGAATCCCGTGTCGCAACCAGAGCCCAGCAGGGTTGAACCATCGGCGATCGGCACTGTCACACTCAGGGCAGGAATGGAGGCGGGGCTGAGAACGGTCGGGCTTGTAGTGAAGACCGTGTGATAGGGAGTGCCGTTGACCTGCGTCCAGAAGTTGGCACGCTGAAATGCATCGAGATATTGCGTGCTGCCGACATCCACGCCGTTGGACACAAAATCTGAGTTCTGAAAAATGGGCGAATGCACGATGAGATCGGCTACGCTATTTCCCGTGCCCAGGCAAGGATCGGGCGTGACTGTCGGATCGAACACCTGGCCCGTGCTCTGAAAAGTAAGCACGACCGGGACTAGAAGTGTGGGAATGGTTGTCGCTCGATGGCCGTGGGCGAACGGACTGCGTCCCACCATCGTGCCCTGATAGGTCATGCCGTCGTAGGCCGTAGTGCTGTAATTCCACAGCGCGATCGTCGCCGAGCCGGCGGACAGATTCCTGATCGCGGCCCTGGTTTCGGGCGCAGCATCGCTCACCGGCGGCGGAATGTAGATGACCTTGAAATTCTTCTGCTGAGCAGCGGCGCGCGCCTGGGCAAAGGCCGGCCGGACATCGGACGCAGCGGCAAGAAAGGCAATGCACACCAGAGTAAGATTGGCGAATTTCATGCTGGAACCCCCTTTTCTACCAGACTTCTCATCGGTCTTGGAGCGGTCTAGCCTGCGGCCAATAGCCGCGATATTACTCCGAATCACTGGCTGACTGGTACCCTTATCTCGCGTATAGCAAAAACGGAAGCCATGGGCCCATCGTACTATCAAGCTGCAACGCCAATACATTTTCTCTTGCGCCTGAGTGTGGTAGCCCGCCTAGGGAGGCTACATCTCGATTTCGAGGGCAGCCTGTGCCTCAGCTGCCAGCGGGTCTTTCGGCGCGCGGCTGGCAACCTCGCTCAGCGCCTCGTAGGCTGCCTGAGCGGAACTCTTGCCCAGGCGCGGTATCACCAGCCGCCGGATGGCGGCAGGATTTTCCTGCTTCAACAGGATATGGGCGAGCTGCTCGATCGCGCCATCCTCCGGCACCGCCAGCAGCGCATGGAGCGCCTTTTCTTTGTGGGCCTGCTTGGCGCTGCTCTCGCACACGAATCGCTCGAGCCCCACTGCACTCTCGGTCGATTTCCAGAAGCGCAACTCATCGAGCGCGGTCTCCAGCACGTGCGCTTTCAAGTCGGGCAAGGCATCGGCCAGTACGCCGGCACGGTTGGGTGATTGGATTTTGGAAACCACTGCCAGTGCAGCTTGCTGCACTCTCTCATCTGCATGGCTGAGGACCGGCCGCAACTCCTTCAGCAACTCTGGATCATGCAGGTCGCTCAGCACGTAGCAGGCATTTCGCACTACATACCAGCGCTCATCGTTCAGCCGCTGTCGTGCCACCTCGGTCGCGCCAGCCCCTGTTTGCCCCAACAGCCGGATGAGGGCCATACGGTTGCTTGCTTTTTTTTCGTCTTCCAGCCGCTGGAACACCTTTTCGATTCCCGCCCGCCCCATGTACTTCACGATCGAGAGCACCATCTTCTGTGCTTCTCGCTTGGTCGAGTACAGCTCGATCAGACGCTCGATGCTGCGCGGACCAAGCAGATTGCCAAGCGCTTCTGAGCAGCACTCGCGGTGCGCCTCCGGATCGCGCATGCGCGATTTTTCCAGGTCCACAGCGATCTTCTGCACCGACTCAAAATCCTCGTAGGGCGCCATGCTGTGCGCCACTGTGCCCAGGCAGTTTGCGATGTGCACATGGAACCATCCCCGCAGATGCTCATCCATCAGGGATTCTGACAGCCGCGACGCTATCACCTGCACGAACTCCCGCGTCTGCAGGCGTGCCACCACCTGCAGCAGTTCGGGCGCGCGCGCCAGCTCTGCCGGCTGCAACTCGTGCTCCGTCAGGTCCAAAATGGCGAAATAATGCATGACCGCATCACAGGCCTCATCGAACTGCCCCTTGTTCATCGCCTCGCGGACATAGATGACCAGTCGCTTGTACTCGGCTGCGTTGTAGCGCTGCAACTCCAGCAGCGCTTTGCGCTTTTCTTCCTGGCTCAGTCCAGCCCAGCGCAACTCCTGCTGGATGCGGGCGTAGAATTCAGGCGGCAGATTGGCCTTCTCGAACAGTTTGGAGAGCTTGCGCAGCATACCCTCCACCGTCTGCGTCGCCTCGGTGCTCTTCTGCAGAACCCTGACCACCTGTTCCTCTGTCAGCGGAACCAGGTCAGGACGATTCACTGAAGCTGCCAGTTGCCCCGCAGCCCATTGCGCCGTCACCTCTTCCATGAGGTCCTCAGCGATCTCCCGCGGTCGCTTTCCCTTTAGCTCGTGTTGCTTCTCTGGCGACAGTGCCGGCAGCAAAACCTCAGGCTTGAACTCCTCCAGCATGCGTGAGAGCGCATTCAACGCTTGCATCGGATCTGCCGCCGGATTCGAGAACGATCGCGTTAGCGCCTTTTGCGCCAGGTCAAGCACCTGGGTCGGATTTCCCGAGACCGCGGCCGCAGCCACTTGCGCGAAGCCGCCCCCCGCCCCGCGGCCCGCGCCAGCTCCAGCGCCGCCTCCGAGGGCCGCCCCCGCACCTGGTCCCGCTCCCGGGATACCTGTCTCGCCCGGACCGGCTCCCGGACCTGCGCCGGCACCTGCACCCAAACCAGTCCCAAGACCCGGCTCACCTTCGCCTGCGCCGGCTCCCACGCCATCACCCACTCCGCCACCGATCCCGGCACCTCCGCCCCCCGCACCCGGACCGGTTCCAGTCTCGCCGCCACCGATGCCCGAGCCTGCGCCGGAGAATCCGCCGCCCATGCCGGTTCCTAGCCCACCGCTAGAGGCTGTCGGAATCCCGATTGCCAGCGGGTTGGCTGGGTTTCCACCGATACCGCCATAACCTCCAGGACCTCCAGGACCGCCCGGCCCCGGCACGCCCGGTCCCATTCCGCCGCCACCGCTTCCTCCTTCACCGCCACTGCCCATGCCCACGGCTTCGAGCAACAGATCAAGGCCAAACGATGGTCCCGCACCCTCCATCACCGCTGCGTTTTGCGCTGCTAGCAGTGACTCCGGATCGCCTTCCAGTACGGTCTCCTCCGTGCTGCTGGTTCCTTTTTGGCCGGGAATGATTCGCACTCCCTCAACCTCATTCTTCTCGAAGAGCCGCTTCACGCCGCCCTGGCGTGAGATCTCCTCGGGATTGGCGCAGATCACGCTCAGCACGCGGCGGTAGCCGCCCAATGTGATGCCGGCCGGGAACGTGACAGCGCCCAGACCTCGTTTGGAAAACTCACTCTCAAGAATTCTGAGTGAGCGGTCAGGCGTGAGGATGTTGTTGAGCAACACCCTGTGGTCGAGGAATCCGAAGGTGAACTGCTGCACCTGCTTCACCAGCAGGTTGAGCGCCTCATAACTCTGCTTGACGGCGCCATCGGCTGCCCGGTGCTCCACCGTAAACATTGCCGCCAGCCTGTAGACCGATTGCAACAAGCGGCCGAACTTCAGCCCCTCCATCTTCAGCTTGTTTTTGTCGACCATAGGCGCGCAGACAAGGGGGAACTAGGCGATAGTGTACCAATATGCAAATATTTTCAACCGTATTCAAACGATAAGGGAGTGGATGTATCGTGTACGGCACCATCGGGGCGAGCGGATGTCTATTGTTCGCCCTTCTCCGCTCGCAGGTCGATGTGCAACTGCTGGCACTTCTTATAAAGGTGGCTGCGCTCTAGGTGGAGCGCCTTTGCCGTTCGGGTGATCTGGTAGTTCTGCCGCTTCAACTCCGCCAGTACCTGCTCCCGCTCGTAAGCGGTCACGCGCTCCGCCAGTCCGCCGCTCGACGCTGCGGCAGCAGACGCCCCTAGCTGCGGCAACGCTGCCCGCACCGCTCCGTCGTCAATCTCGCCGGTGCTCAGCAGGAGCACTCGCTCCACCGCATTGCGCAACTCGCGAATGTTGCCCGGCCACGCGTACTGCTCCAGCAATCGGAGCGCGGCCGGGGTGAACCTCGCCGCGGGCCAGTTGTTGGCTGTCGTCAGTTGTCTCGCCAGATGCTCTGCCAGCTGGGCAATGTCCTCACGCCTCTCCCGCAGCGGAGGCAGACGCAAAGAAAAGACCACCACCCGGTGATAAAGGTCTTGCCGGAACTTGCCCTCGCGAGCCAATTCTTCCAGATTGCGGTGCGTGGCCACCAGCACTCGGACGTCGACCTTCACCGGCTTGCCGCCACCGACGCGCTCGATCTCTCCCTCTTCCAGCACTCGCAGCAGCTTCGCCTGCATCGCCGCAGGCATATCGCCGATTTCATCCAGAAACAGCGTTCCGCCCTCGGCTTGCTCGAATTTTCCTGCTCGCTTCTGTGCCGCCCCGGTGAACGCGCCCTTCTCGTGCCCAAACAGCTCGCTCTCCACCAGCTCCGAGGGCACTGCAGCACAGTTCAAAGTGATGAATGGCCCTTCTTTCCTCGGACTCCGTTCATGCAGCGTCCGCGCGATCAACTCTTTGCCGGTCCCGGTCTCGCCCAGGATACAGACTCGCGTCTCCGTTCCGGCCACTCGCTCTACCTGGGCCATCACTTGTCGCATCGGCTCGCTGTGCCAGACCAGTTCATACTTGCCCAGCCGCTGCCTGAGTTCCTGGTTCTCGCGTTCCAGCCTCCCGAATTTCAGCGCGTTCTCGACGGTAAGCAGCAGTTTCTCGCTCGAAATCGGTTTCTCCAGAAAATCGACCGCGCCCAACTGGATCGCCTTTACCGCCATGGCGATATGACCCTGCCCCGACATCATCACCACCGGTGTCTTTAGTCCCAATGCCTTATAGCTCTCCAGAAATTGCAATCCGTCTTTCCCTGGCATCACAACATCCGAGAAGATGAGGTCGAACTCTTGCGTCTTCACCAGCTCCAGTGCTTTGTCGGCGTTTTCGCAGACCGTCGCCTCATGCCCGGCCAGGCGAAACGCCCGCGCCAGCGACGCCAGCGTATTGCTGTCGTCATCTAGGATCAGCAAACTCGCTTTGCTCTTCATGCTTTTCCCGCACCCTTCTTTGGCATCTCGATAGCGAACGTTGCGCCCTTCTCCGGCTCGCTCTCCACCCAGATCCTGCCACCGTGGTCGCTCACCACCGATTGCACAATGGCCAGACCCAGTCCGGTTCCGTATTGCTTGCTCGTGTAATAAGGAGTGAACAGCCGCTGGCACTCCTCCTGCGTCAGGCCGCCGCCGCTGTCGCTTATTTCCATCCTCACCATTTCGCCATCGTCGCGGCTGCGCAGCGTAAGCGAGCCGCCCTTAGGCATTGCGTCCATGGCGTTGAGAATGAGGTTAGAAAGCGCCCGGTGCAGCAGGTCCGGGTCGGCCTCGATCTTGTTTTCATCCAGCTTGATGTCGAGCTCAAAGCGCGCAGTGATTCGCGGCCGGCCTTGAGCGGAAAACTGCGGCTCGTACACGCGTAGCGCCTTTCGCATGGCTTCGTTCACAGAGATCGCCTGCAGCTCCGGGGCTGGCATTTTTGAAAAGTCGCTGAAGCGGCTCACGATGTTCTTCAGGTTCCCGATCTCCACCAGCAGCGTCTCAGTTCCTTCTTTGAAAACCTCTTCGAACTGCTCCGGGTTTCGCTCTCTCGCCCGCAGCAGGTTCTCCACCGTGATCTGCAGCGGAAATAATGGATTTTTCAGCTCATGCGCCAGGCGCCGCGCCAGTTCGCGCCAGGCTGCGACTCGCTCGCTCTGTACCAGCTTCTCCCGTTGTTCCAGCAGTTCACGGGTCATTCGGTTGAATGCGTAGGCCAAGCGCCCCAGCTCGTCCCGCCGTGAATCATCCACCTGCGTCGCCAGATTTCCAGCCGCGACCTCATCGGCGGCATGGGCAAGTTGCTCGACTGGGCGCGTGATTCTTCCAGCCAGCAACGTGCTCAGCAGCATGCCCATCAGGATTCCGCCCCCCGCGACTAGCGCAGCGATCCAAAAGATGCGCTGGTTCAGCGCCTCAACTTCGTCCCGCGAGCTCGTGACCTGCAATTCAGCCGCCAATTGCTGCTGGCGGTCGAGCAAAGGAACGATGCGAGTCGCTCGGTCCCTCGGCCCGCTCCCGGCGTCCTCCTTCGTTACTAACTCCACCCGCACGCCATGTGGCATTGGAAACGAACCGGCAAAGTCTTTGTCCAGCCTCTGACCCGCCACCAGATAAAAAGCGTGTTCTCCGGCCCGGACCTCGCGCACGGCAATCATCGCCAGCCCAGAGCCCTCCGGCAGCTCGATCGTCTGCAGGAATGCCGGCTGCCCTTTCCAGTCCGGCTCCCCTGCTTGCGTGAACCACTGCTCTTTGTAGCCAAAACGTGCGGGCCAATGTTTGGACGCAATGATCGTCCCATCGTCGCTCAGGATTTCCAGGATCAGAGCATTGGCTGCATTCAGCTTCGAAGTCGCATCGGCGAACTGCGAGTAATCCGGCGCCGCCTTGCTCATTTGGATCGCGAGTTGCAATGTGCTGTCAGCGTTGGCGAGTTGTTCCACGTCGCGGCTGACCTCGGTCAGTCTGCGGCTCAATTCTTGGCGCAACTGCTGTACCAGCAGCTCTGTGCGCTCATCATCGATCTGCTCATAGGTGCGCGTAGTGCCGTAGGTCACCAGCGTTGCCACCACCGCCACCGGCAGGATCACTGAGACCGCGAGCAGCAGCAGCAGCTTGCCCCGCAGGTTCACGGTCGTGTGCCTTCCGCGTCAGCCGTTCCGCCGATCTCTAGCCAAACCTCGGCCAGGTGCCATTTGCCGTTCGCGCCCTCCATCCAATTCCTCACTCTTCCGCTCAGGCCCGTCGCCTGCGGCAGATAGGCCAGGGGCACCACGCTGGCATCGCCTAGCAGGCGCTGCTCCGCCCGGTAGAGTTGCTCCGCCGTTCGTGCGGATGCGACACCGGAGTCATCCTTTAACCCAAGTGTGCTCGCCAGCTCGCTCAGCGCCGTCTGCGGATCAGTCGACTCCAGCTTCACCCGCACCAGCCAGGCGTCGCCGCTGCCTTCGCGAGTACTGAGGTTCTCGCCCACGGGCTGCACTGCGATTCCTGCCTCGCGCGCATTCACGGCGATTCGCTCCGCCACCGCCTTGTCCAGCGGATCGGCGAACTTGTAATTCAAAGTGAGCGGCGGCATTTTCCGGCCCGGCACCACCGCTTGCTCCTGCGTCGCCGTAGAGAACAGAAAGCTGGTGCCGCTCACCCATTGCGGCAGCAGCGAGGCCGAAGCCTCTCCCTGGCGCTGCAAGAGCACGCTGTGAATGGATGTACGGTCGATGGCTGCCGCCAGCGCTCTGCGCGTGCGGTCATCCTTGACCGCCGCATGATTCACGTTGAAATTCAGCGCCAGCAACTCCACCGGAGACGAGACTGCCATCCGCCTGCCCTCCTGTTGCGCATGCCGCGCCTGATCGATGTCGACGTCCGTCACATCCGCGTTGCCCAATTCCAGGTCGACCATCTGCTCGCGCACGGGCTTCTCGGTCGTGATCTCGATACTGTCCAGAAACGGCCGACCCGCCCAATACTCTTCGTTTGCCGTCAATGAAAAATGACTGCCCTCTAATTGTCCGTTCATCCTGAACGGCCCTGTTCCGGCAACGCCGACTGCTCCTCGATGTGCGATTCCATGTCGCGTCAGCGCTAATCTCGAAAGCAGATTTGGCATCGCAGACTCGCCTTCGATGATCACCGTGCTGCTATCGTTGGCCTGCGCCCGCGCCTTCCATCCCTCAGCCGCTCCCGATAGCGCGAGTGATGCCACGGCTGTCTCTGCCGTGAGCGCCTGTCCATCGCTGAAGCGCACCCCCGGTCGCAGCTGGAACTGCCATCGCTTAAAGCTCGAATCGTGCTGCCATGCGATCGCAAGTGCCGGCTGCGGCATGTTTCTCGCATCCAGCGTCACCAGAGTCTCGAACATCATCTCTGCCAGCCGCTCCTGCATCGCGCCTTGGCCGGCCGTCATCGGGTCCATCGAGCGCACCGCCGCCTGTGTCTCAACCCGCAGACTGCCGCCGTAATGCGGACGGGTCGCCGCTGCAGCCGTCGCCAGCAGCAAGCTACCGGCAAGCCACTGATAGAACGTACGCTTCATATATTTCATTGCTCAGGTTTCTGATCACCACTGTCGCAGCATTTTCTTCGTTCGTTGTCCACAGCGCCAGGACCGGCCCCGGAAACTCCACCGGCGCGCCCGCCGCCAGCCACTCGCCGTTCACCAGTTCCTGCGCTCGGATGGAGTCGCTTCGAGTCCAGTCTCCTGCTCCGCTGACCAGCAACTGGAACCCGTTTCCGCAGTCGCTCTTCACTCCTGCGATATCGCTTCCCGCGCTCACAGATGTCCGCGCGCCTCCTCTGCCATGCATCGCTCCATCGATGCCTGTGAACCACACGCTCTCGCCATTCGCCGCAGCCGAGAAGAACGGCGCTTCGTTTCCGCGGCTGCTGGTGCCAGCCAGCGCGCCGGTAAAGAAGTTCCTGGCGCCGAAGAAGGCGCGAAGTTTTTCATCGCCGGCTGCAATCGGCCACGGATCATCGCTCTCGCGGCACTCCATCTGCACGCCCGGCTCGGCGCTTCCGCTGCACTTCCGTCCCGGCAGATACGCCTCGAACTTGTGCTCATGCACGGCGAGCCTTCCTCGCAGATCGCGCGGCCACGGTTTGCTCTGTCCGATTGGCTGCGATTGCTCCAGCTCCCAGTGCGATTGCTTCTCCCGGTAGAGCGAGACCGTGGAACTGTCCAGCACCAGCAGCGCGTCGCTCTTGAGCAACGCCACGTCGAGCAACGGATTTGCGGCCTGCGACCACACCTGCGTCTTTCGCAAAGAGATGGTCGAGGTGACTCTCGGCATTGAGCTTGTTTCAGCCCGCGGCACCCGAACCATCGCGATCTGGTGCGTGTCTCCGCGTCCCGCCTCCGCTACCCACAGATATCCGCTCGTATTCTCTGAGAGTGTTATCTGGATCTCGGTAACCGCCTGCTCGGCCTTCACGATCTGCGTTCCTGCCGCGCTGAATTGCGACCGCAGCGTCCGCTTGATCTCTTCCGCCTCGGCCGGGCTCAGCGAGGAAAGGTTCCTTACCTGTAAAGACACCGCCGGAGGTGCCGAAGCTCTGGCCAGGATTGCTCCCACCAGTTCTCGCGCCGGCACAGCCCAACCGGTTTGGTCGGTCTGGGTAGCCGCCCTGTCGTCGCCTGTCGCTATGAATAAAAGGAGGAGGAAATAAGGAAGGAGGAACGCTACCCGATTGCGAGGCATGGCAGGCGAGTGCCTAATCCTAGCACGCTGATTGGTGTTCGCCGTGTTCATCGCCGCCTGCCTTCCACCGGCTGCGGATGGCCCTTCGCTCTCCCGCCACGGCGATAACGGGTTCTTTTTGAGCTCGGCGCCATCCGTTTGGATTAGCCGGGTAAACCCTGGTCGACCGCTGATTCTCCTTACCGCTTCGCCGTCTCTGCCGGTCCTTCTTCACTGTCATCCTGCTGCATCATCTCTCCGCTCGGCATCGTCCCCTTGAGCATGTCGCCCATGAAGAACTTGCCGTCTGTCGGGACCATCATGATGCGGATCTTGTCCGAGAGCCGCTCCGCGAAGATCTTGTTGATCAGCAGCGGATTCTGCTTCAGCGCCAGCGCCTCGCTCCGCATCCGCTCTGCATCCGCCGACGCTACCACGCGGATACGGTCCGCTTCCGCTTCGCTCAGCAGCTTGCGGCGCTCCATCTCCGCCTTTCCGTCGATCACCTTCGCTTGCGCCGAGGCCTCGGCGTTCTCCACCGTGGCTTCTTTGTGTGCCTGCGCCTCCAGCTTCGCTTGCTCGATCTGCTTCTGCTTCAGCGGCAGGGTGAACTGCATCGCGTCGGACTCCGCCTTGGCTTGCAGCACCCGCACTGCCGCCTCGCCCTCCGCCTGCTTGATGGTTCGCTCCTTTTCTCCTTCCGCCTGCAGCTCTGTGATCCTGATCTGCTTCTGCTGGATCTCCGTTTCCACGCCCATCCGGTCGGCCTCCTGCTCCTTCAGCAGCAGGCCCTGCAATCCTTCCGCGTACTGCGCCGGCAGCTGGATGTCCCGCAGCATGACCTCTTTCACCTCGATGCCTTCCGCGCCCAGCTTATTGGTGATGAGCTCGGCCGCTCTGCCTCGGATCTCCTCGCGCTTGGTGGCAAACAGCTCGCGGACCGTGTAGTTCGGCGCCAGGTCGCGGAATGCGCTGTTGATGATCGGCGGCACCAGCTCTCGCTCGACCGGCTGGGGCAGATTGTCATGGATGTAGCCCAGCTTGGCCGCCTCCAGCCGGTAGCGCACCGTGACCGCAAGTCCGATGGGAAGTCCCTCGTGTGCTTGCACGATCAGCATTTGCGGCCTTGGCTGCCCCGCCTCTTCCGTCTTGCTTACCTGCCTCGCCTCGTCTGCGCTGGCCGTGCTGAACACCTTCTCACGCGTGTCATAGATCACAACCTGCTCCACGAACGGCTTCAGCAGGTGCGCGCCCGGGTAAACCGTGCCTGGTTCTGTTCCCGAGAGCGTGCTTACGCGCACCCCCGCGCTTCCGCTCGGCACCACCCAGATGCTCTCGCTCAGCAGAATGGGCAGCAAAGCTAGCGCCCCCAGCCTTGCTGCCCACTGCCACCGCACCGGCCTGGGGACTGGCTGGTTCTCCGTTGTCCCTTGCGCCAGCAGCCGGCGGTACTGCAAGAGCAGGATCACGTCGAAGGTCGTGATGGCGATTCCTGCCGCAAACACTCCCCATCCCAGCAACATCAGCAGACTCTTAATGGCCAGCATATTCGTTTTCCTTCATTGTGCTTGCTGCATTGCGTTGTGTAGCCAAGGGCGCGGCTTACAAACCCGCGCTTCGGATCTCGTTCAAGCTCGACCGTTCCGGCGTGATGGCGCGCTTCAACATCCGTGGCCCGGCGAACATCAGCCGCAGCAGCCCGCGGAACAGCATCCGTTCCATCAGCACCGCGATAGCCAGCGAAAGCGTCATCCCTGTCACGATTCCCATGATTGCGTTTCCCATTGCCGTTACCTCCGGCAATGACAAAAGCAGGAGACGTACCATGGGCCAAAGAGCTGAGGGCAAAGGACTTAGGCGGGGTTACGCCCAGGTTCAACGTGCGTCGGGACACACGTGCGAGTCGCCACTTACACAGGTTTTGATGAGAACGGGAACCCTGAACTGGCTTTCTAGTACGGGAACGGCTCGACCTTCCACTTCTCGTATACCTTCGCGTCGAGAAAGAGTTGGAAGAGTGTGGGGTCTAACTCGCCATCTTTCACCGCAAAGCCCAGGATATCGAGCGCCCGCTCCAGCGAAACCGCTTTCTTGTATGGCCGGTCGGCCGCCGAGAGCGCATCGAAGATGTCTGAGATGGTCATCATCCGCGTCTGCACCGGGATCTCCGCCGCGTTCAGCTTATAGGGATATCCCTTGCCGTTCAGCTTCTCGTGATGCCCGCGTGCGATCTCGGGGATGCTGCGGATTTCCTTCGTCCACGGGATCTGCTGCAGGAAGTTGAAGGTGTGCACCACGTGCGATTCGATCTGCAGGCGTTCGGCATCATCCAGGGATCCTTTGCGGATCGAAAGCAGGCGTACCTCGTCTTGGTTCAGCAGCGTCTGCTCCTTGCGGTTATAGTCGTGATACTTCTGCGAAGAGATCTCCAGCAGGGCCTCGAAGCTGCCCTCCGCCAGCACCGTTGGCTCGTTGGACTTGAGGATGGTCACGAACCAGTCATCCATCTCTTTCAACTGCCGCGCCAGCTCGGCATCAAAGTCGCCCAGCTTCTGGCCATACTCGTCGCGGCCGCGCTCCAGGATGTAATCCAGGCGCGAGCGCAGAGAGGTCGTCTCCAGCGAGCGTTTCACGAAATCGAAGCGCTCGCGGATCACATCCAACTGCGCCGGATACAGCTTCTTCGCCTTCACTAACACTTCTTCGCGCACGCCGACCTTGCCGAAATCGTGCAACAGCGAGGCGTAGCGGATCTCCTTCATCGCAGCGCGCGTGAACTTCACGTTCGCGTAGGGGCCGGCTTCAAGCTTGTCGACCACCTCTGCCAGGCCCACCGTCAGATTGGCCACGCGGAAGGAGTGGCCCGAGGTGGTGGGATCACGCGACTCGATGGCTGTGACCGCCGCCTTCACGAAGCCTTCGAACAGCCGCTGAATGGCCTCGTAGAGCTGGCTGTTCTCGTACGCGACTGCCGCCTGGCTCGCCAGCGAGGCCACGATCTCCTGTTGCCGCGTGCTGAAGGGCGTCACATGTTCGCCCACGCTGCCGATGGTCTTCAGTTTCGCCGTGAAGTCGCGCTTGCAGTTGATGAGCTGCACCACGCCCACCACTTCATTCTTCTGGTTCTTCATCGGCACGGCCAGAATGGATTTTGTCCGGTAGCCCGAGTCCTCATCGAACCGCCGGTTGATGGAGTAGGGCACCTCTTCCGGCAGGTGGTAAGCGTCTTCGATGTTCACCGGCTGGCCGGTCTGCGCCACATAGCCGGCGATGGATTTCTTGTTGATCTCCATCGTCGTCTCGCGGAAGGGCACCGTTACCGAGTCATTCTGCGCCAGCTTGAATCGGAGCCGCTTGTGCGCCGGGGCCTTGGCATCCGGCTCGGTCTCGGCCTCTTCCACCAGATATAGCGAGCCCGCATCGGCCCGCGTGATCTCGCGCGACTTGGTCAGGATCATCTCCAGCAGCTTGCCGGTGTCGCGCTCGGCGGAAAGCGCGGCCCCGATCTGGTTCAGGTCGTGGATCTCGCGCGTGGCGAAGGCCAGCCGCTCGTTCACCTCGCTGCGCGTGGCCAGCAGATGGATGTGGTCTACCGCGTTATCCACCATGCGCTCCAGCAGCTCGGTGGGCGTGTTGGGCATCACGTAGCCATAGACCACGCCATCGGTGCGCGGGTCCTTGAACTTGTGCTCCGAGATGGCGATGATGCGCAGCTGCGTGGAGCGCATCTCGTCCAGATGTTCGGTGAGCAGCTTTTCCGACGCTGTCACCAGGATCCGCACCACGTCGCTCGGGATCTCTGCCAGGCTCTCGAAGCTGGAGCGGCGGAAGCGCTGCACCCGCGAGAGCATGGTGCGGGCGGCGCTGTCACTGTCGAACGTGAGCAGCACCGGCAGTCCCCGCTGTTGATGATGCGGCGCATGCATTCCGAGCTTGGGCGGGCTGGCCGTAGTGCTCATAAAACGCTGTCCGGGGAGGGCTTAACTATAGCAGACTGCACCTTCCTGTCACATAGTTCCGCGCCGCAAAGCCGCCGGGCCGCCCGGCAGTTGGTATATACTCAGCCCCTCTCCCGTACTATTCTTTTTACGGACCGCATGGAGACCGCCTGATGGCCAACCCAGCTCCCAAGAGCGCGCTACCCGACCTGACCAAAAGCGAAGCTGCACTGCACCCCCAGGCCTATCCTGCCGGCGAAGGACACAAGCCCGGTGAGGCGGCCCACTTCCTGCAGCGCATCAAGCTCTTCAGCGCCCTCGGCTCCGATGATTGCCAGCACGTGGTCAAGCGCATGCGCCGCCGCGACTTTCCTCCCGCCACCGTCATCGTGCGCGAAGGCGCCGCCGGCAGCTCCATGTTCTTCATCACCGCCGGCCAGGTCGAGGTCCGGCGCAAAGACCCCAACACCAACATCGACTTCCTGCTCACCGAGATGGGCCCGGGGCAGAACTTCGGCGAGATGTCGCTGCTCACCGGCAAACCGCGCTCGGCCACCGTGACCACCATCCAGCCCACCACCTGCGCCGTGCTCGAACAGAAGGATTTTCAGGAGCTGCTCATGCAGTATCCCCGCATCGGCCTGGCCCTCACCACCATTCTGGCCGAGCGCGTGGAGACTGCCAGCCAGCAGGTGGGCATCGAGTTCATCACTCTAAGCAAGATGAACTTCGACCCGCGCGTGCTCTCGCTCGTGCCTCAGAGCATGATGGTGCAGCACAAGATGATCCCCGTCGCCTTCGCCAACAACCGCCTCACCCTGGCCATGGTGAATCCCAACAACATCCTCGCGCTCGATGACGTCCGCCGCATCATCAAGGGCGTGATGATCGAGCCCGTGGTCACCACCGAAGAGGATTTCCGCAAGTTCATGAGCACTACTTACAACGAGCTCATGAACAAGAACGAGCCCTCCGGCCCCTCCGACGCGCAGCAGATCGCCAGCGTCAGCCGCCAGCCGGAGAACGCCATCGACCTGCTGCAATCAGAGATCATCCGCGACCTGCAGATGACCGAAGACTCCAGCGGCATCACCGAGAGCAAGCAGGAGATCTCCGCCGCCTCCGAAGACGCGCCCATCATCCGCCTCGGCAACTCCATCCTCGGTCTCGCCATCAAGAAGGGCGCCAGTGACATCCACATCGAGCCCATGGAGAAAGAGGTCACCGTCCGCTTCCGTATAGATGGCGTGCTGCAGGTGGTGCAGAACCTGCCCAAGAAAGTACAGCTCGGCCTCATCTCGCGCCTCAAGATCCTCAGCAAGCTCGATATCAGCGAGAAGCGCCTGCCCCAGGATGGCCGTATCAGCATCAGCATGGAGGGCAAGCCCATCGATTTCCGCGTCAGCAGCATTCCCGCCAAGTGGGGCGAGAAGATATGCATGCGCATCCTCGATAAATCGAACACCACCCTGGGGCTCGATAAGGTGGTCACCCACCAGCCCACCCTCGAGCTCATCCGCGAGCTCATCAACCAGCCCTACGGCATCATGTATGTCACCGGCCCCACCGGCAGCGGCAAGACCACTACGCTCTACTCCGCGCTCGCTGAGATCAACGACCCCGGCGTCAACATCTCCACCGCCGAAGACCCCATCGAGTACGACCTGGCCGGCGTCAACCAGATTCAGACCAACAAAGACATCGGCCTCGATTTCGCCCGCGTGCTGCGCTCCTTCCTCCGCCAGGACCCCGACGTAATCCTCGTCGGCGAGACCCGCGACAAAGAGACCGCGCACATCGCCGTGGAGGCCGCGCTCACCGGCCACCTCGTCTTCACCACCCTGCACACCAACAGCGCCGCCGGCGCCTTCACCCGCCTGGGCGAGATGGGCATCGAGCCGTTCCTGGTCTCCAGCTCCACCATCGGCGTCATGGCGCAGCGCCTCGCCCGCCGCCTGTGCAAGAACTGCAAAGAGCCCATGCAGGCCGAGGACCAGGTCTGCGAGTACATGGGCCTGCCGCCAAAGTCCACCGTCTTCAAAGGCCGCGGCTGCGGCGAGTGCAACGGCAAAGGCGTCAAGGGACGCATCGGCATCTATGAGGTCATGAAGATGAACGCCGAGCTGCGCCAGATGGTCGCCAAGAGCGCCCTGACGGAAGACATCCACAAACGCGCCCTCGAACTCGGCATGCTCGACCTGAAGAAATACGCCGCACTGCTGCTGCTCAACGGCGATACATCGATCGAGGAAGTATTACAGGTGGTCTCGGTCCAGGAGTAGGGCGACAGATGGATCTAGCCGAACTCCGCGAATACGCCACAAGTGCCATCCGCTATTGGGAGCCGCTGCGGATCATCTACAACGCGATTCTCGCGGGAATCACCATCTGGTGTTACTACCACAGGTCACCGGATCTCCAGCTGACGTTCAATTATGTCCTCGGCGTTTTCATATTCGCCGTGACAGCAAACGCGATCTACTCGGTTTCTTACGTCTTCGATCTGATTGCCCAGGCCTCAATGTTTCGGGGCACGTGGCTCAAGGTTCGCCCTTTGCTGTTCGCGATAGTGCTGGCATTCGCGAGCGCAATGACGTACTTTGTCGCTGCTGAAATGTTCCGCGTCGCGTCCTACTCATAAAGATGAACGCGGCATCGAACTAGGTTCGGAAGGGCGCGGCTTAAGCCGCGCTACCCCAGCATCCCCAAACTTTGTCATCCCGAGCGAGAGCGCGCGAGCAATCGCGCTCGAGAGAGGGACCTGCTGTTCCGATTTTCAAAGAGCGATTCGCGCTGCGCTGACGCTGCGCGCTTGCCTTCGGCAGAGTGGAAGGGTTCTGATGGCTCGGTTTCCCGGCACTGCGTGCCGGGCTACAGGCAGCCGCCCCTTTCGGGCTGCCTCTTAGGTCCGCAAACTGTCAGCTGTTGCAATCCCAGAATCGCGGATCAGGTTTGGGATATACACTCCCCCCACCTGTCTATTGGTATCAATGGTTTAGGCTATTTCTGTCCCGCAAAATACTTAGAATCATAAGTTTGCGGGTAAAATCTTGGAAACAAAGACCTTAGCTGCATGGGCTTTGTTTCGCTTTACCTTTGATGCTATGTAAGCGCACTTAGTTGCATTTGTTTTGGTCGAATGAATCAGTTGTCGAGTGAAATGACTTATGGCTAATATTGACATACGATGTCGTAAATGATATAAAAACAACATTTGTTCAACAAAGAAGGCCGGCCATGGAACTCAAGGTCGCAGAACAGGCTTGGATCGCGGGTGCAATACTGCAAAAGGAGAATCCCGGGAGGGATGATTTTTCGGTCGATGAGATTCGCAGGCAAGCGTGCAAAGAGTTTGGCGACCTACGCCCGGGTGTTTATCAGCACATTGTCAACCATGGATTGGCTCAGGCAAAGCCTGCTCCTTCAACGTTAAGGCTCTTCACCCAGACCGCCCGAGGCCGAAGGAGGCTTTTTCGACCAGGGGATCAGGAAAATCGGGAGAGGAAGAACGGCAAGACACATCCAGAGGCGAGCGCACTGCCCGAAAAATACCGTGGACTCGTGGACTGGTATGAGCACAGCTATGTGCATAGGGGAGCAGGCGCAGGGGCCGGAACCGCTCCGGCAGGCTTCGTCAAGTTTGTTGGACTCATACCGGCTTTCGACTTGGAACAATTAAGAACGGCCATCGAGCGAGATTGCGAGCGGGTCGAAGATGACGCACAGCAATAGGGCATTGCTCGACACGAGCGCAGTGATTGCGCTGTTTGCTGGCGAGCCTTCGGCCGTGGCAGCGGTGGAAGCTAAGGGGGAAGTCCTGCTTCCGGCGATCGCTTTGGGCGAGCTTTACTATGGCGCTTACCGCTCAGTCCGACAGGAAAGCAATCTTGCTCGCCTCGATGAGTTTGGACAACGAGTGGCGGTGCTGCATTGCGATGCGGCAACCGCGCGTTGCTATGGCGAAGCGAAGGCCCTGCTCGCGGCAAAAGGTCGCCCGATACCCGAGAACGATTTGTGGATAGCTGCTCTCGCGCTCCAGCACAATGCGATAGTGATCACCCGCGATGCCCACTTTGAACAGGTCAAGAGCCTGCGCGTGGAGCTGCTGCCGACTTGAGCCGAACCATCTGACGTTGAGCATGCTCCGCGCCGTTCCCGAAATGGAAATGAGACGTGGGTTTTAAGCGGCTCTGGCCCGCGCTACAATAAGCCCAGCAGCGCGTCTAATCACCATGTTTTCCACGCAGCCGACTCAGCGCCGAGGGATGAGCCGGGCCATGTTGGCCTCGTTCGCCATCCATGTGCTGGCCATCGGCTGGATGGTTTGGCTGGCGCGTCCCATCTTCGTGCACACCGCGCTTTCGGCGGCGGGCAACGGCGGGCGCTCGCAGAAGATCACCTATCTGGCACCGGCCGAGCTGCCCCGGCTGCAGATTCCGGCCAAGCGCATCACGCTGGTCTCGCCCAGTCCCAAGCTGAGCCTGCCGCGCGATCCGCAACGCGACCATCCGCCGGTGACCAGGGTGCTGAACGACAGCCAGCCGGCCAAGGCGAGCGCGGAGCTGGCGGGAACGCGCTGGGGAACGCTGATCGAGGGCTCGGTCTTCGATGTGCGTCCAGCGCTGCCCGAGTTTTATCCTGATCCGCCCATCTACCGGCTGAATCTGCCGCCGGGGGTGGCGGGCGATGTCATCGTCGAAGTCACCATCGACGCCCGGGGCAACGTGATCGATACCAGGCTGCTGCAGGGTATCGGCTACGGCATCGAAGACCGCGTGCTGGCCACGGTGCAGAACTGGCACTTCCGTCCCGCTATGCAGGATGGCCGGGCCATCGCCTCCAAGCAGGACCTGCACTTTCATCTGCCGAGCTAGCCGCTTCTCATCGCGGCGCGATTTTGCGCGTGTGTTATTGTGCAAAGGATGCGCGCGCGGCCCCGCCTTTTGCTGCTCAACCTGCTTTTTCTCGCCGCTGCCGCTTGTGCGCAACCAGCAAGATTTCAGCAGCCGCTGCCCATCCAGCCCAGCCGCGAGGCCCGCGAGTGGGCGGAGAAGACGCTCAGCCGGCTGACCCTGGAAGAAAAGATCGGCCAGATGCTGATGGTGCGCTCGCACGCCGAGTTCCTCAACATCCAGAGCCCCGATTATCTGCAGCTGCGCGACCAGGTGAAGCGCTATGGGCTCGGCGGTCTGGTACTGACGGTGCGCGCCGAAGGGCCGTTCCTCTACCGCAATCAGCCGTACGAGGCGGCGACCTTCATCAATCGCATGCAGATGGAGTCGAAGCTCCCGCTGCTGGTGGCGGCCGATTTCGAGCGCGGCCTTTCCATGCGGCTGCACGGGGCCACGGCATTTCCCTATGCCATGGCCTTCGGCGCAGCGGGCAAGGCCGAGTACGTTGCCGATTTCGGCCAGATCGTCGCCCAGGAGTCGCGCGCCATCGGCGTGCAGTGGAACTTCTTTCCTGTAGCAGATGTCAACAGCAACGCCGAGAATCCCATCATCAATACGCGCTCCTTCGGCGAGGACCCGCAGCAGGTGAGCGAGTTCGTGACCGCCTACATCGGCGCGGCCCGCGATGCCGGAATGCTGACCACCGTGAAGCACTTTCCCGGGCACGGCGATACCGAGACCGACACGCACGTCGGCTTCGCCCAGGTGACCGGCGACCTGGACCATCTGCAGCACATCGAGCTGCCGCCCTTCCGCGCGGCCATCGCCGCCGGCGTGGATTCGGTGATGGTGGCGCATGTCACCGTTCCGGCGCTCGACCCCGATGGCTCGCGCGTGGCTTCCACCTCGCCGCTGGTGATCCAGGAGCTGCTGCAGGACAAGTTGGGCTTTCGCGGCCTGATAGTGCCGGATGCGATGGAGATGAACGCGCTGACGCGGCTCTATGCAGGACACGGCATGGGCCGCTCGGCAGTAGAAGCGCTGAAGGCCGGCAACGATGTGATTCTCGAGCCGGCTGATCTCGACTCCGCCTATAACGCCATGCTGAGCGCAGCGCGCAGCGGAGAGGTCCCTCTGGCGCAGATCGATGCCTCGGTGCGCAAGATCCTGATGGCCAAGGCTGAAGCGGGAGTGGACCGTGCCCGGCTGGTAGACCTTGACGCGCTGCCCAGCCTGATCGCGACCCCGGCCCATGTGGCCTTTGGCCAGTTGGTGGCCGATGCAGCAGTCACGCTGGTGCGCGAGAACGACCGGGTCTTGCCGCTGAAGGCCACCGGCGAGCAGGGAACTTCGGCAGCTCCGGCTGCGTATCAGCCTTCGTATCAGGCTCCGCCGCAGGCGGAGCAGCACACGTTGGCCGTGATCTTCTCTGACGATGTCCGCACCGACTCAGGCCGCATGTTCGAGCGGCAGCTGCGGGCGCGCATTCCTGATGTCAACGTGATGTATGTGGACCCGCGCATCGCGGCTGGGATGCAGCCCGCGGTGCTGGATGCGGTGAGCAAAGCGAGCACAGTGATCGCCGCGGTCTATCTGATTCCGGTGGCGGGGAAGATGGTGCGGGTGAACGGAGCGGTGCAGAACTCGGTGGGAATGGCGGACGCGACCTCGCAACTCATGCACCAGATACTGGAGCGGGCCGCGGACCATACGGTGATGGTGGCGCTGGGCACGCCGTATCTGGCAGCGAGTTTTCCCGAGGTCCAGAACTATCTTTGCACGTTTTCCAGCGTCACCGTGTCGGAGATTAGCGCGGTGAAGGCGTTGTTCGGCGAGATCCCCATTCGCGGGCATCTGCCGGTGACCATTCCCGGTGTTGCCGCACGCGGGACAGGTATCGAGAAGCCGGCGACGGTGCCAGCGGGCGCTGCGCCACAAGGAGGTACACCCCCAGATGCGCAAGGCAGATAGTTCATTACTGGGCCGGGCAGCGGCGGCCTTTGCTGTGGTGGCACTGTTCGCGGGTTGCGGTGTCAGCAAACAGCAGGAGGGCGACTCGGAGAAAGTCACCATCGCCAGCCCGCTGGGCGGGCTGAAGGTGAAGACCAACATCGATCCCAAGGATGTGGGGCTGGGGGTGTATCCCGGGGCTCGGCTCAAGCCATCGGAAGACAGCAACCGCGACAAGAGCGCCAATGTGAACATGGATACGCCCTTCTTCAAGCTGAAAGTGGTCGCCCTCGACTACCTGAGCGACGATGCGCCGGAGAAAGTGCTGGCCTTCTATAAGCAGGATATGTCGCGCTACGGCAAAGTGGTGGAGTGTAAGGGCAGCAAGTATCAGAGCGGCAGCTCGGTCAGCGTGAGCGACGATGATTTCAAACTCAAACTGAATTGCGATAACGAGAGCGGCGACCGCAACAGCACCGAACTGAAGGCTGGCGAGGGCTCCAAGCAGCACATCGTCGGCATAACCCCCAGCGGCACAGGGACGGAGTTCGGGCTGGTGTTCATCGAACTGCACGGCGGCAAGGAAGGCTCCGCGAACTAGCCGGAGCGAGCCGGCGCGCGGGCAGCACATTAGAATGTGTGCCATGCGCCCGGTCTTCACCTGGTGTCTCAAGAACCGCTCGCTGCCTCTGTTCGGGCGCACGCTCATCATGGGCGTGGTGAATGTGACTCCTGATTCATTCTCTGATGGTGGAAAATTCCTCAGCGCCAGGGCCGCAGTCGCCCACGGTTTGCGCATGCTGGAGGAAGGCGCGGACATCATTGACATCGGCGGCGAATCAACGCGGCCGGGGGCGAAGATCACCGCTTCTGGCCTGAGCGCGGCGGAAGAGGCGAAGCGAGTGCTGCCCGTGATCGAGCAGATCCTGCGGCGCGAGCAGAACGCGGTGATCTCGGTGGACACCTACAAGTCCGAGGTGGCGCGGGCAGCCGTGCAGGCGGGCGCGGAGATCGTGAACGATGTGAGTGCAGGGCGCTGGGATGAAGCCATGCTGCCCACCATCACCGAGCTGCGGTGCGGCGCGGTGCTGATGCATGCTCGCGGTCGTCCCGAGGAGTGGAGCAAGTTGCCGCCTATCTCCAGCGACAAGCTGCTGAAGCTGGTGGGCGGGGAACTGAAGGAGCGCGCCCAGGTCGCGGTCAGGACTGGGATCGGGCGCGACCGGTTGGTGCTCGACCCAGGCTTTGGCTTCGGTAAAAGCCTGGTGGAGAATTTCCCCTTGCTGACACGCATGAGCGAGTTGCAGCGGCTGGGGTACCCGCTGCTGGCGGGAGTCTCGCGCAAGTCCTTCATCGGGCGGGCGCTGGCGAGGGAGGGCAAAGATGCGCCGGTGGGCGAGCGGCTTTATGGCTCGCTGGCCGCGATGGTGATAGCCATCCAGCAGGGTGCGCACATCCTGCGCGTGCACGATGTGAAGGAGGCGGTGGAGACGGCTAGAGCGGCGGATGCGATTCTCGCAGGCTAGAAGGTTTTCGCGGAATCGAGCAGGATGGTGACCGGGCCGTCGTTGACCAGTTCCACCTGCATCATGGCCTGGAAGATGCCGCTTTCGCAGCGCAATCCCTCGGCGCGGATGCGGGAGAGGAAATGTTCGTAGAGCTGCTTCGCGTGTCCGGGAGGGGCCGCTGCGTCGAACGAGGGCCGTCTGCCGCGACGGACGTCGCCATAAAGCGTGAATTGCGAGATGGCGAGCACGGCGCCACCGGCCTCTTTCACTGACAGGTTCATCTTGCCTGCGGCATCCTCAAAGAGGCGCAGACCGGCGATCTTTTCGGCCAGGTAATCGGCCGCCTCTTCATCATCGCCGCCCGCGACTCCCAACAAGACCAGCAGCCCGGCGCCGATCTGGCCGACGACGTTGCCCTCGACCGTGACCGAGGCCCGGCTGACGCGCTGCACCACGGCTCGCATGGGAAGAAGTTGTATCATGGCCCACCGCATTTCGAAGGACAACCGCAGCGAATCGGTCGCCATCTAACTGACTAGCGCAACTTTTTGCCAGAGCCAGTGTTTATAGGGTTCAGGTGTAGTTCGGTTCGGGATGCTTGCGGCAAATTACCTGAAACCGACGGACCAAGAGGGAAGTATGAGAAACGGGTGGCAATACAGGATTTACACTTTGTTGGTGGTGGCCACAGTTGTGGCTCTGTGCGCGGCGCGTCTGCTCGCGCAGCAGGGCCAGTACCCGCCGCCGCAGCAGTACCCGACGGCGCAGCAGTATCCTGATCAGCAAGGCTCACCGCAACCATACCCGCAGCAGGACCCTAACCAGCAATACCCCCCGCAGCAATATCCGCAGCCCCAGGGCTCGGTGGATGAGACTTACGGGCAGCAGAATCCCTATCCGGCGCAGAATGAGCACGATGGCTCGGCGACGAATCATCCCGTGCCCGCGAACCTCACTCTGCCGGCGGGAGCAGTGATCAACGTACGCACACAGGACTGGCTCAGCAGCGATCACAATCAGCAGGGCGATCTTTTCACCACCACGCTTGATCAGCCGCTTATTGTGGATGGATGGGTGGTGGCGCAGCGCGGACAGGCGGTGACCGGCCGGGTGTCGAATGCTAAGAAAGCCGGCCTGGTAAAGGGCACGTCACAGCTAGGTCTTGAGCTGACACAAGTGACGCTGGTGAACGGGCAGACCGTGCCCATACAGACCCAGCTGATCCATACTTCTGCCGGTACTTCTAATGGGCGTGATGCAGCCGCGGTCGCAGGGACCACCGGCCTAGGCGCGGCGATCGGCGCTGCGGCCGGCGGCGGCGAAGGCGCGGGCATTGGTGCAGCTGCCGGTGCGGTGGCGGGGATCATCGGCGTGCTGGTCACTCCCGGCAGACCGACCGTGATTCCGCCGGAGTCGAGGCTTACGTTCAGCGTGCAGGCTCCGGTGAGCTTCTCGACTGAGCGCGGGCAACATGCTTTCCGTGCGGCCACCAGCCAGGATTACAGCGCAGACGCCAACATCTCGGTGAGGACGCGGCCATATCCGGGGGCTCCGCCAGCGCCGTACTACGCTCCTTACCCTTATCCTTACCCTTACGCTTATCCGTATCCCTATCCGTATGCGTACCCGTATCCGTATTACTATCCATACCGCGTTGGTTACGCCTACCCCTATTTTTACGGTGGCGTGATCATCGCCGGCGGCGGGTATCACGGACATCACTGATCATCACCGAGCTTAAGGGGAATCGTGAGAGCAGGCTCGATCGGAGCCTGCTTTTTCCCTGCGATTCAGCGCGAGTAGACGTTGCTCTCGGGATGGTAGAGATGCCAGTCGAACCAGTAATCCTTCAGGTAGGGAAGTTGCTGCAGACAGGTGCCCTGCGCCGGGCCTGAGGTGGCGCAGCCTTGGAAGTTCCAACGGCTGCCGCGGCCAGAATCGATCAGCTCCCAGGCGGGCGCGGCAGATGTGCTGCGGAAGAACTCGACCGCGCTCTGTTCCGGCGGGACCCGGCTGGCGAAGACCCGCACTGAGACCCCATCGGGGCCGACGACCAGAAGAACGGGTGTGCTGCCCAGCCGGTCCTGGATCACAGATTGCTGTACGACCTTTTCCAGCGGGTAAGCGCGGGCGGCTCCATCGATGTTCACGCCGATGACGACCTCTCTTGCGCCCAGAGTGGTGCCGGCCACGCTGACCACGCTGGGATAGCTGCCGACCTCGGCCTCCCAGTCTTTGCTGACATATTGGCTGGCATAAGCAGCGACCGGCGCGAGCACCATTCCCTGGGGCGCTTCGCTCTTCCACAGGCCAAAGCTGAGTTCGTCGTAAGGAGCGAGCTTCAGTCTGGCGCCGCGCATGGGGCCGGAGATGGCCAGTCCGCTGGCCTGCTGCCAATAGCTGCCGGTTTCCTCATCGCGCATGATGAAATTCTGGTTGTTGATGCCTGCCAGACGGAAGGTGAAGGTTTTACCCGCTGCACGCCGCTTCCACACCAGACCGGTGTGGCAGAGCGTTCAATAGGTCGCGGCGATGGGCTCGCCGCCCACAACGTCATTCACCACGTGGTGATAGCCCATCTCGCGGATGGGATACGCGCGCGCCTCGCTGCCGAGACGCACAGCCATCACCATGTCGCTGTCTTCCACGCCAGCCTGCGCGATGGAGGTAAACGTCGGCGCAAGATCGGGATGGAACATCAGTTCGTAGATGTTCACCCGGGCGATGGCGGCAAAGGCGCCACACAGCACCATGGCTACGAGCAATGCCAGGCGCTTGAACGTCTTAGCCGCCGGGCCGCCCTGGACTCCCCAAAGCCGCACGGCAAACCACACCGCTGCCAGCGCGCACAACAGCGTTACCCACGGAGACCAGCGCGCCACCGCCAGAGCGACCGCCAGCTCCCGCGCACCCTGAGCGCGAAAGGGGCGGATGACGTAGGTGGGGTAAATGGCAAAGAACGCACCCAGCAGGAGGCAGAAGATGAGCCGTCCGACGGGGCGATTTGGCTTCTCTGCGGCCATCTATATTGATGTTCGTGCAGGGAGCAGGGAATTGTCAAAAGCAAAGTCGTGCCTCGAGACTGTCAAACCGGACTGCAGGATTTGCGGCGCTGTGGCTTCAACGCGGATTGACGCCTGCTCGCGCCAGTCCTAGAATCGCCAGTTCGTCTTTTTCACTGCTTTTCATATCAAGGAGTAACCCATGCGCACCATTTCTCGCCTACGGCTGGGGATAGGTCTGGCTTGCTTCGCTGTTGCAGCCATTCCTCTCCACGCGCAGAACGCGGCCGCAGCGCCGGCCAAAGACGTGCTCGTCAAAAACGGAACCCTGCTTACGGTCACCCACGGGAAGATCGAGAACGGAGACATCTGTCTTCACGCCGGCAAGATCGCCGGTTATGGGCATGATGTCCGCTGTGCAGCCGACGCTACTGTGATAGACGCCACCGGTAAGTTCGTCACGCCCGGCCTGGTGGATTCGCACTCGCACATCGCGCTCGATGACGACGTGAACGAGGCCACCAGCCCGGTGACGCCGCACATGATGATGATCGATGCCTTCAACTACGATGACAAGGCCATCTATCGCATTCTGGCCGGGGGCGTGACCACCTCGCTGCTGCTGCACGGCTCGGCCAACATGATCGGCGGGCAGGCCGTGGTCATCAAACACAAGTTCGGACTGGGGCGCGACGCCATGCTTTTTCCCAACGCGCCGCAATCCATCAAGTTTGCCAGCGGTGAAAACCCCAAGCGGGTTTACGGCTCCAGGGGCGAGCTGCCCTCCACCCGCATGGGCAACTTTGAAGTGCAGCGCGCCGCCTTGCAGGAAGCCCGCGACTACATGCGTGACTGGGATGACTACAACGCCAAGGCCAAGAGCGGCGACAAAGACGCCAAGCCGCCCAAGCGCGACCTCAAACTGGACGCTCTGGCCGATGTTCTGCGCGGCAAGCTGCTGGTGCAGATCCACATCTATCGCGCGGATGAGTTTCTTACGGAGATGAGCATCGCCAACGAGTTCGGCTACAAGATCCGCGCTTTCCATCATGCGCTTGAGGCGTACAAGGTGCCGGCTGAGATCGCCAGTTACGGAGCGGCGATCGCGACTTTCAGCGACTGGTGGGGCTACAAATATGAGGCCTACGACGCGATTCCCTGGAATGCGGTGCTATCCATGCGTAAGGGCGTGCGCGTCGCCATCAAGAGCGATTCCTCTGACTTTGCGCGCCGCTTGAACCAGGAGGCGGCCAAGACCATCCGCTACGGCGGCGCGACCGAGGATGAAGCGCTGCGCATGATCACGTTGGATCCGGCGTGGATCATCGGTGTGGATGACCGCATCGGCTCCATCGATGTCGGCAAAGATGGCGACATAGTCATCTGGAACAGCCCGCCGCTTTCAAGCTATGCCCTGGCGGACAAAGTGCTGATCGATGGCGAGGTTTTCTTCGATCGCTCGCTGCCCGGCTTCGGGCTTACCCGCTACAAATCGCCCACGGCCGCGGAGGTGCAGCAATGAAGACGCTAAAGCGCATTCTGGCAGTGCTTGTTCTCACCGCATTTGCGGCAGCGCAGAAGCCGGCGGCAAAACCAGCGGCAGCGACGCCGGCTTCCGGGCCGATCGCGATCGTTGGCGGCAAGCTGCTCACCATTTCGCACGGGACCATCGAGAACGGCGTGCTAGTCATCGATGGGGGCAAGATCAGCGCCGTGGGCAAGGCCGGTGAAGTGAAAGTGCCCAAGGGCGCGCTGGTGATCGACGCCAGGGGCATGACCGTGTATCCCGGGCTGATCGATTCGGAAAACCATCTCGGTCTCACCGAGGTGAGCGCAGACAAGATGACCAATGATCTCATCGAGATGAGCGACGAGATCATGCCGCACATGCATGTGGCTGATGCGTTTCATGCCGAATCGTCTCTGATCCCGGTGACGCGTTATAACGGCATCACCAACGCTGTAGTGGCGCCTGATGACAAAGACACATTGCCGGGCCAGGATGCGTTCATCCAGCTGGCGGGCAAAAACGCCAACGAGATGCTGCTGATCCGTGACCTGGCCCTGCCGATGGATTTCACCGGCGAGCAGCGACGCAACGAGAGCTTCGAAAAAGCCAAGTATCCGCAGACGCGCGAGGGCATGGCAGCGCAGCTGCGGCAGACGTTCATCAGCGCGCAGGAGTATCAACAGAAGTGGGAGGACTACCGCAAGACGGAAGCGGCCGGCGACAAAAAGAAAGAAGCTCCCAAGCGCGATCTCAAGCTCGAGGCGCTGGTGCCGTACCTGCAGGGCAAGAAGCCGGTCGTCATCGCGGCGCAGGAATCCAATGACGTGGAAACTGCGGTCCGGCTGGCCAATGAGTTCCATCTCAAAGTGATACTCAACCGCGTGAGCCACTCGCAGGAGATCCTCGACGAGATCGCCTCGTGGAAGCTGCCGGTCATCGTGGGCCCCATCTATGACGAGCCGAAGGATGATGAACGCTACGACGCCGTCTACAGCCTGCCGGCGCAGCTGGCCAGGCGCGGCGTGAAGATCGCGTTCGCCTCTTACGATTCGCACAACGCGCGCAACCTGCCGTATGCGGCGGGTTATGCCGTTGCCTTCGGCCTGCCGTACGACGAAGCCATGAAGGCCCTGACGCTGAATCCGGCCGAGATCTGGGGCGTGGCTGACCAGCTGGGTTCGCTCGACGCCGGCAAAGTCGCCAACGTCGTGGTGGCCGATGGCGATCCGCTCGACGTGAAGACGGACGTGAAGCACGTCTTCATCGCGGGCCAGGCGGTGCCGATGGTGACCAAGCAGACCATCCTGCGGGATGAGTACAGCAGGTAACGGCTTTGGCAGCCGCGTTGGCATGAAATATTTGGATCCCGAGGGCAATCGCATCGAGCTGTGGCAGCCGCCGAACTAGCCAAAACTCACCGAGCGCCGCTAACTTGCCAGCTTCCGCCGGGGCCGTTACACTAAGGGGTTTACCGCTGCAGGCAAGGAGAGTCTATACGATGGCAGACACAGCGAAGGTGGAAGAAAAGGTAAAGCAGATCATCGTGGAGCAGCTGGGTGTGGATGAGGGCGAAGTGACGCCCAGTGCCTCGTTCGTGGACGATCTGGGGGCCGACTCGCTGGATACCGTTGAGCTGGTGATGGCGTTCGAAGAGGCCTTCGAGCTGGAGATTCCAGACGAAGACGCGGAAAAGATCAAGACTGTGAAAGACGCGGTGGATTACATCGCGAAGAATTCCAAAGGGAAGTAGCGAGCAGCGCGGGGCGTCCGCCCCGCCGACTCGTGGGCGCTCGCCCTATCAGAAAAAAACGGAACCTGGGGAAGGAAAGGGACCACTCACTTTGCAACGCCGCGTTGTCGTCACTGGAATCGGCCTGATCTGCGCCCTGGGGAACACCGTGGAAGAGACATGGAAGGGCTTGCTGGCCGGCCGCAGCGGCATCGCCCGCGTCACCCACTTCGATGTCTCCGGCTTTGCCTGCCAGATCGCTGCCGAAGTCAGGGATTTCGATCCCCTGAACTTCATCGAGAAGAAAGAGATCAAGAAGATGGCGCGCTTCATCCATCTGGCGATCGCCGCCTCTGATGAAGCCATGAAGATGAGCGGCCTCGAGATCACGCCGGAGAACTGCACGCGCGTGGGAGTGCACATCGGCTCGGGGATCGGGGGCTTCGACGTCATCGAGCGCGAGCACAGCAATCTGCTCAGCGGCGGTCCGCGCAGGATCTCCCCGTTCTTTATTCCCGCCGCCATCGTGAATCTGGCGGCCGGGAACGTCAGCATCCGCTGGAATGCCAAAGGCCCCAACGAGGCCACCTGCACCGCCTGCACCACCAGCGCGCACTCCATAGGGGATGCCATGAAGATCATCGCCCGCGGCGATGCTGACGTCATGATCGCCGGCGGCTCCGAGGCTGCCATCACGCCTATGGGCCTGGGCGGATTCGCCGCCATGCGCGCTCTCTCCACCCGCAACCACGAGCCGGAAAAATCCAGCCGCCCCTTCGACGCCGGCCGCGACGGCTTCATCATCGGCGAAGGCGCGGGCATCCTTATCCTGGAAGCGCTCGAGCACGCGGAAAAACGGGGAGCAAAGATCTATGCCGAGCTGGTGGGATACGGCATGAGCGCAGATGCCTACCACATCACCCAGCCGGCCGAGGGCGGCGAAGGCGCCATGCGCGTGATGCAGAATACCCTGCGCGATGCCGGCGTGACTCCCGACGTGGTCGATTACATCAACGCCCACGGCACTTCGACGCCCATCGGTGACAAGCTGGAGACACAGGCCATCAAGAGCGCCTTTGGCGAGCGCGCCAGAAAGGTGGCCATCAGCTCGACCAAGTCCATGACCGGTCATCTGCTGGGCGGCGCCGGCGGCCTGGAAGCAGGCATCGTTGTCCTGGCCCTGCGCGACCAGATCATCCCGCCGACCATCAATCTCGACACGCCCGACCCGGAGTGCGACCTCGATTACATCCCCAATCATGCGCGCAAAGCCACAGTGAACTACGCTCTCACCAACTCCTTCGGTTTCGGCGGGACGAACGGCTGCCTCTTGTTCAAGCGCTGGGAGTAGTTAAGTATTTAAGAAGACAATCGGCTAGAAGCTGACTGTTACAGGCACAGTCGCAGAGACGTTTCCGCTGCTCACGCCCGGACAAGTGGTGTCGCAGGTGGCGGTGACCGTTGTCGGGCCCGGATCCACCGTGGTCAGCAGGCCGCTGGCGTCTATGGTCGCGACGTTCGGGCTTCCCGTGCTCCAGGCTGCCAGGTTGGTCAGGTCCAGGGTGCTGCCATCGCTGTAGTTGCCGGTGGCCGTGTATTGCTGAGTGCTGCCCAGCGACGGAATCGCGCCCGTCGGCAGCACCGTGATGCTGGTGAGCGTCGCCGGATCGACCGTGATGGAGCCTGCGCCCATGATCGCGCCCTGAGCGGCAGTGATGGTGGCCGTCACAGGGCCGCGCGCAGTTGCCAGCCCGCTCGCGTTGATGGTGGCAACGCTCGGGTCCGAACTGCTCCACGTGGCCTGATCGGTGATGTCTTGCGTCGTGGGTGGAGCGTCGTAAGTTCCGGTAGCTACGTATTGTTGAGTTCCGCCGGCAATGACTGTGGCTGAAGATGGGCACGGCGGCGAGCCGCACGCGGCGGTCACAGCAATGGACTGCAGCGCCCGAGCGGTCACCGTCAGCGTCACATTGGAGAATTTGCCTGTGGTCGGGTCGGTCGCAGTGATGACCGTGCTCCCCACGGCGACCCCGGTAGCCAGGCCTTCACTGCCGTCGGCATTGCTGATAGTGGCGAATTGCGTTTTACTGGAATTCCACGTGGCGGTCGCCGTCAGGTCTTGCGTGCTCCCGTCGGTGAGCGTCCCGGTCGCAACAAACTGCTGCGTTGCATCTACTGGCAGCGAGGGGTTCGCGGGCGTCACCGCAATGGATTTCAGGGTCGCCGGGACCACTGTGAGCAGAGTACTCCCGGAAACGCCCCCTGAAGTCGCCTGGATCGTCGTCGTGGCGCTGTAAGCGATGGCCGTCGCCAGGCCGCTCACTGCATCGATGCTGGCGGCGTTAATCGTGCTGGAGGACCACGACACCGGTGCAGGCGCGTGGTTGGCATCACCTGCAAATGGAAGAGTGAACACCGAGCCATCGGTGTACGTGCCCTTTGCCGTGAACTGCTTGTTAGAGCCGGAGGGAAGCGTAGGTTTTTTTGGGGTCACGTTGACCGCCAGCAGAGCGGCCGGCGCAGTCGTGAGCGGGACCGGCAGCGAAGTTACCGTCTGCAGCGGTCCCGTGGCTGTGATGTTGCTGCTGCCAGGCTGCGTGAGCGCCGTGGCAAGCCCGTTGCTTGCGCCGGCGACTGTCCAGAAGACCTGTTCCACCACCGCGTTGATGTTGATTGGTGCAGCGACGGTGTCCGAATCGCGGATCAGCACGCCGAAGTTGGGCGAGGTGACTTGCGCGACGGTCAGCCCGGCATTGCCCCACAGGTCCGTCTCTGCTCCGAGGAACAGATTGGTATCGGCTCCCTGATTCAGCACCTGCGCGGTCTTCAGGCTTCCAGCGAGTGTTGAGCCATCAGTGGTGATACCGACGTCGATCTCCCTGTCGGCCATGTTCGCCGAGCTCCCGTTGCCGATCACGTACACCATCACGCCGGTGATGGTCACGCCCGCGGGCACGTTCAGGCCAAAGTCCGTCAGCTTCAAATAGTCCTGCAGCGTGTTGTCGTACACCGCGTAGTTTGTGTCTTTTGGCCCGGTTGCATTGCCGGGAGTCGTCCAGTTTGCCCCGACAGCGGCAGCAGCATAGTTGGCCGCCGTGGTGTTGCTGATGCCGGCGACGGCCGGAGCGGATGAGGCCCAGATAGAGCGGAAGGTCACATCAGACGTGCTGTTGTCAGTATTGGTCGCGGTGGCGGTGAACTGCTGCGTTGCTCCCAAAGGCACAGTCGCCGAGGGCGGCGTGACCGTGATGGCTTTCACCTGCGCCGGTGTCACGTTCACCGTGGTTTGGGCGCAGAAGGTGAAGGGCGAGACGCAATTAACCGCGCTCGAGCCCACAAACCCGCTGATCAGCGCGCTGCTTCCCGCCAGGCCCACTGCCGTCACTTTGCCGGTCTTGTTGACTTTGACATTGGTGACTGCCGACGTGGTCCATGACAGCGAGTTGGTCACATCGCGGGTCACTGCGTCGCTGAAGGTTGCCATCACATCCAGCTGCTGGGCGCCGCCCTTGAACACCGAAGTGGGACTTGCGAGCGCCAGGATCCCCGTCAACCCCACATTCAAGCCACTGCTGCAATCGCTTGCCGCGTTGCTGCAGACTGCGGAGTTGGGTGTTGCGATGACCTGCACTACGCCTGCCTTCACTCCGTTCACCAAACCGGTGGCGGAGTTGACCGTGGCCACCGTGTTATCGCTCGAAGACCAGGTGACGGTATCAGTCCCGAAGGGCAGAGGATGCGCGCTGCCGTCCGAATAATGCCCGCAGGCCGTGTAGGCGGCCACGGTGTTGCCGCCGCACAGTCCGGAGAGAACACTGGAGTTGCTTCCCACCGCGAGCTTGTTGTTGGTCGGTACCGTCACCAGCGACGTGATCACCGGCGCCGCCGCCGTCAGGGACAGAATGTTGGAGTTGATTCCCAGCAATGAGCTGCTGATGTTCGACGAGCCCGAGGTCCCTGCCGCCTGTGCCAACCCGTGGCTGGGGAAGGCGAAGCTGTCAACGGCGATAGCTGCCGTGTTGCTGGAGTTCCATTGCGCGAGCGTTGTAACGTCGAGGCTGGTGCTCAGCGGGTCCTTGTAGGCAGCCATGGCGTCGAACTGCTGGAACTCTCCGCTGGGCAGTGGATTGGTGATGGTCGAAGAGACATTGCTGATGGTCAGAGTCTTCGGCGAATAGACGGTCACTGGGATTGTGGCGTGGAAGCGGCCAAAGGTCGCCGTGATGGTGAGCGGACAGCCGTTCAGGCAGCTTGTGCCCGCCGCCGTCAGCAGACCGGTGGGACTGACCGTAGCGTCGGGGGAGTTCGACATCCACGTGACCCGGCTGCTGAAGTCATGCCGCGTGCCCGTCTTGGGATAGGCGCCGGTAAAGAAGGAGTCCGCCGCCGACAACTGTGTTGTGAAAGGAGTAAAGGCTGAAATCGCCCCGTTGGGAGGGATGGTCAGTGTCTCCGGCCCGCGCTGCTGCGCTGCCAGAACTCCCACAGACACGAGAAATGCGGCCCAAAACCGGCTGCGAGTCAGCAAATACATCAAATCCCTACAGTTCCATCCCAAGAAAATTGAAGATGCAGCGGGTATGAAAATGGATGATAACAAGGCGCAGGCAAAAAGCCAAAGACGCTCCCGCCTGCTAAGATAAAAAATCCTGCTATGTGCTCTATTTTCAGCGCTGCAAGGCGGCTGTTGAACACAGTTCATGCCTGAACTTGCCAAAGCGTACGATCCGGGCGCCATCGAGGAGCGCTGGGCGGAGAAGTGGGTGCGCGAGAAGCTCTTCGAGGTCTGCACACCCGAGCCGGCCTCAGAAGCAGAGCGGCAGGTCTTCACCATCCTGCTGCCGCCACCCAACGTCACCGGGCGCCTGCACATGGGTCACATGCTCAATCACACCGAGATGGATATCATCACGCGCTGGCAGCGCATGCGCGGCAAGGTCGCGGTGTGGGTGCCCGGCACCGACCACGCCGGCATCGCCACCCAGATGATGGTCGAGAAGCAATTGGCTGCCGAAGGCATCGATCGCCGCTCGCTCGGCCGCGAAAATTTCGTGGAGCGGGTCTGGAAGTGGCGCGAGCACTATGGCGGCGAGATCCTGCGCCAGATGAAGCGCCTGGGCGATTCCGTAGACTGGTCGCGCGAATACTTCACCATGGATGACGGCCTCTCCGCCGCGGTGCGCGAGGTCTTTGTTCGTCTCTATGAAGAAGGTCTGATCTACCGCGGCAAGTACATCGTCAACTGGTGCCCGCGCTGCGTCACCGCCATCAGCGACCTGGAGGTGAGGCACGAGGAGATCAGCGGCAAGCTATACGAGATCCGCTATCCGGTCATCGGTAGCAACGAATTCATCACCGTCGCCACGACCCGGCCCGAGACCATGCTGGGCGATACCGCCGTCGCTGTGAACGCGGCTGACAGGCGCTACCGGCACCTGCACGGCAAAAGGGTCATGCTGCCGCTCATGGAGCGCGAGATCCCCATCATCCTCGATGACCTCGCCAAACCTGAGTTCGGCACCGGCGCGGTCAAGGTCACGCCTGCCCATGACCCCAACGACTTCCAGGCCGGCCTGCGCCACGACCTGCCGCAGATCGATGTGATGGATGACACCGCGCACATGAACCAGAGCGCTGGCCGCTACGCCGGCCTGGATCGTTATGAGGCGCGCGAAAAGATTCTCGAAGATCTGCGGCGGAAAGGGCTGCTCGCCGGCAGCAAGGACTATGTGATCCCGCTCGGACATTGTGTCCGCTGCGGCACAGTGGTCGAGCCGCGGCTTTCTACGCAATGGTTCGTGGCGGTGAACCAGCAGCCAAAGGGCGGAGGCCCATCCATCGCCGGGCGTGCGGCACAAGCCGTGCGCAGCGGCGAGATCGTCATCACGCCGGAGAACTACAAGCAGATCTATCTCAACTGGATGGATAATATCTACGACTGGTGCATCTCGCGCCAGCTCTGGTGGGGACATCGCATCCCCGCCTGGCACTGTGCCGCCTGCAAGCACATCACTGTCGCCCGCGAGGCGCCCAAGGCCTGCAAGTGCGGCAGCACGCAGCTCGAGCAGGATCCCGACGTCCTCGACACCTGGTTCTCCTCCGCGCTGCTTCCCTTCACCGCCTTTGGCTGGCCGCAGACGACAAAAGATCTTGAGGTCTTCTATCCCACCAGCCTGCTCATCACCGGCTTCGACATTCTCTTTTTCTGGGTCGCGCGCATGATCATGATGGGATGCCACTTCATGAGCAAGCATCCCGCTGGCAGCGTGCCGTTTCGCGAGGTCTACATCCACTCTCTGGTCCGCGATGCCGAGCGCCAGAAGATGTCGAAGACCAAAGGCAACGTCATCGATCCCATCGCGATCACCGAAAAATATGGCACCGATGCTGTGCGCTTCACCCTTGCTGCCATGGCCTCGCCCGGGACCGATATCGCCTTCAACGAGTCGCGCATCGAGGGTTACCGCGCCTTCGCCAACAAGATCTGGAACGCCGCCCGCTTCATCTTCATGAATGTCGAGCGGGCCGAAGCCGCCGGGATTTGGAGGCTGGCGGATTTTTCGCAGGGTGCGCCGCCGCGAGCCCTTCCTTCTCCCGCGACACAGGCTCTTGAAGATCGCTGGATTTTTTCGCGTCTCAACCAGGTCGCCTTGAAAGTGAACGATGCCTTGAGCTCCTACCGCTTCCACGAAGCGGCGGAGGAGGTATATCAGTTCTTCTGGGGTGAGTTCTGCGATTGGTACATCGAGATCGTCAAGCCGCGTTTGATGGCTTCGGGAGACACCGGCGACGACCAAGCAGCGACACGAGCAGCCTTCCATAGCCTGCTGAATGTCTTCGAGGCCTCTCTGCGCCTGCTCTCACCCTTCATGCCCTTTTTGACGGAAGAGCTGTGGCACGCGCTCTATGACGGCAAGACACCCGAGCGCTCGATTGCCTTGGCCGGCTACCCCGAGGCCGATGTCGTCGCTTTGCCGCGCGACCACAAGTTGAATGCCCAGGCGGAAGACGCGATGGCTCTGCTCCAGGAGCTGATCGTAAACCTCCGCAACCTGCGTGCCGAGCTGGAGGTTGCGCCCAGGTTCCGCGTTCCTGTCCGCATCCATGCCGACGCCCATACTCGTACCGTGTTCGAGCAGAACCGCGTCATTTTAGAGAAAATGGCTGGCGTCGAATCTGTCGAATTCACCGCTGAATCTCTCGCCAAGGAGCCCGCTGCCCGCAGCACATCGCGCTTCGATGTGGCCCTGGTGTACGAAAAAAAGATCGATGCCGCCGCCGTGCGCGCGCGCCTGACCAAAGAGCTCGCTAGGCTCGAATCTGAGCGCTCCAATGCCGAAAAACAATTGAGCAACGACGGCTTCTTGCTCAAGGCGCCCGCCAGCGTGGTAGAGAATCTTCGTAAGCGGGCAGTGGAGCTTGGCCCGCTCATCGTCAGGACCAGGCAGGCGCTCGATGAACTCAGCCCGGGTTGCTGAGTACTGCAAGAGGCGTTGCACGTTTCGGAGGGCGGGTGCTAGGTTTCACTTAGAACCGGGAACTGTGAACTGAGAACTAGCAATGGATTGGCATAGCCGGCGATTCACCGCGATTCTGGAAAACGCGTTGCGCGAGGATAGCGCCATGCGCGACGCCACCAGCCGTGCCTGCATCGAATCCAACCGCCGCGCCACCGGTACCATCATCGCCAAGCAGGATTGCATCCTCGCCGGCCTCGGCGCCGTCGCCCGCATTTTCGAGGTCTATGCCATGCTCGATGGCGCCGTGGTCTCGCACGCAGAGGTCACCACGCATCCCGAGATCTTCGACGGCGTTCGCCTGCACCGCGGCCAGCAGATCGCCGTCATCCGTCACAATGCGCGCATCATTCTCTCCTGCGAGCGTGTCATCCTCAACGTGCTGCAGCGCATGAGCGGCATTGCCACGCTCACCCGTAGGTTCGTGGATGCCATCAGCGGCACCAAGGCCCGCATCCTCGATACCCGCAAGACCGTTCCCGGCCTGCGCCCGCTCGATAAGTATGCTGTGCGCTGCGGTGGCGGGCTCAATCACCGTCTCGATCTCTCGGACGGCGTTCTCATCAAGAACAACCACATCGCGCTCGCCGGAGGCATCACCGCCGCTCTCGAACGCGCGCATAAGAACCGTCCCGGCGAGCAGCCCATCGAGATCGAGGTGCGCTCTTTTGCCGAGCTGGAAGAGGCCCTGCGTTCCAACGCCGAGGCCATCCTGCTCGACAATATGAAGCCCGAGGAAGTCGCCAGATGCGTCGCTGCCGCCCGCGCTCACACCCGCCGTGTTCCCATCGAGTGCTCCGGCGGTATCAACCTTGAGAACGTCCGCGCCTACGCCGAGACCGGCGTGGATTACATCTCCGTCGGCGCGCTCACCCACTCGCCCCAGGCCGTGGATATGAGCCTGCGCGTCGTCCCCGCCTGATTCTTTGCCCTACAATCTGAATCCCGCCGTCACCGACCACGTCTAATCGGATTGCAGCGACCGAGGAGAAAGAATGAGAATCAGGAAGCTCGCAGTTTTTGCCGCGGCCATGGCCCTCTCTGGGCTGGTCTTCGCCGCTGATGAGTACAAGATTGATCCCGTGCACTCCACTGTTGGTTTTTCCGTGAAGCACTTCGGCATCAGCACCGTGCCCGGCAAATTCACCGACTTCAGCGGCATCATCAGCTACGACGAGCAGGATGTCACCAAGTCCTTCGTCAAAGTTGCCATCAAGTCCGCCAGCATTGATACTGGCAACGGCGGCCGCGACAAAGACCTGCGCAGCCCCAATTTCTTCGATGTCGCAAAGTATCCCGACATCACCTTCGAGAGCACCCAGATCAAGAAATCAGGCGAAGGCTGGGTTGCGGTGGGCACTCTTGTGATGCACGGCGTCACCAAGACCATCGAACTGCCTTTCACAGTCAACGGCAAGGCCAATGACCCCTGGGGGAATGAACGTATCGGGGCCGAGGCGCGCATCAAGATCCGCCGCCAGGATTACGGCATCAGCGCCGACCCTGGCCTCATCGGCGATGAAGTCAAGATCGAGCTGCTGGTCGAAGCCGCTCGTCCTCTGCCCAAGAAGTAGCCCTTTGTGCGCGGGCGTGAGCGCCAGCATAGAATAGGGCGCATCGCTGCTGCCCGCACAACCCGCCCCGCCCGCCGTCTCTCCCGCGATGAAAGCTTGCGCAAGATCATCGGCGTGCTCATCAGCCACGCCATGGTGGTGGTCAGCGGCACAAAGATGTCGCAGGAGCTCGGCGCCAGCCGCCACTCTGTCTGGCGAATGGTCGAGGAGCTTCGCAGGTACGGCGTCGCGATCGAAGGACATCCCACCACCGGCTATGTCCTGAAAGCCGTGCCCGACCTGCCCTTGCCCGAGCAGCTCGAGCCGCAGCTCAAAGGCACCATTTTCTCCGGCAAGCTGCACCATCGCTTTCGCTCCGCTTCCACCAACGAAGACGCCCTGCAAGCCGCCGCCGCAGGCGCGCCCGAGGGCAGTGTCTTTCTCGCCGAGGAGCAGCTCGCAGGACGCGGGCGCGGCGGCCACGCCTGGCACTCGCCCCGGTCGTACGGGATCTATTGCTCCATCGTTCTTCGTCCTTCGCTATCGCCTGCCGAGATACTCCCCCTCTCGCTCGCCGCCGGATTGGCTGCCCAATCCGCCGTTGAGCAGGTCACCGGCCTCGCCTGTGATCTCCGTTGGCCCAACGATTTGCTGGTCAACGGCAAGAAATTCGGCGGGATTCTGGCCGAGATGAACGCCGAGCCAACTCGCATCCGCTATCTGGTCGTTGGCATCGGCTTCAACGTGAATCAGACCGAGTTTCCGCCCGATCTGCGCGAGTCGGCCACTTCGCTTCTTCTCGCTCGCGCCGAAATGTCGAAGGATGCATCCCCGCTGCCGCGCCTTGGATTGCTGGCCGCCCTGCTAAAATCTTTTGACCGCGAGTATCGGAATCTGCGCTCTGCAGAGATCATCGCCCGCTTCGCCGAGCGTTCTTCCTGCGTGCGTGGCAAGCGCGTGCGCGTCGGCGAAGACGGCTCCGGTGCCTATGAAGGCACTACCGCAGGCCTCGACGAGCGTGGCTTCCTTCGCGTGCAGACAGATTCTGGCGTCTGTACCGTACTCAGCGGCGGCGTGAGAGAGATTTGATCTGCAACCAGGTAACAGTAACCAGATAACTACTGATACTGAGACCGCGAACCGGGAACTGAGATGCTTCTGGTCTTAGACATCGGCAACACCAACACCGTCCTCGGACTTTACCAGCGCTCTGCGCCCGGCTCCGCCATGTCACTGCGCGCCCACTGGCGCGTCGCCACCATACGCTCACAGACCGTGGATGAATACGGCGTCCTCTTTCATAACCTGTTTTCCATGCAAGCGCTCGCGCCCGCCTCCGTCAAAGGCATCATCATCTCTTCTGTCGTTCCGCCCATGGATTCCACCCTGCGCGAAGTCTGCGAGAAATACTTCCGTGTGAAGCCGCTCTTGATCGAGCCCGGCGTCAAGACCGGCATGCCCGTTCGCTACGAGAATCCCGCCGACGTCGGCGCCGACCGCATCGTCAACGGCGTCGCCGCCTTCGAGAAATTCGGCGGCCCCTGCATCGTGGTGGATTTCGGCACCGCCACAACCTTCGACGCCATCTCCGCCAAGGGCGAATATCTCGGCGGCGTCATCGCACCCGGCATCGGTATCTCGGCGGAGGCCCTGTATCAGCGCACCGCCCGTCTGCCTAAAGTCGATGTCCGCAAGCCGCCGCGTGTCATCGGCACCACCACCGTGGGCAGCGTGCAGAGCGGCCTCTACTATGGCTATCTTGGATTGGTCGAAGGCATCCTGCGGCGCCTGCTCTCCGAGCTTGGCGCCGGCACCAAAGTCGTCGCCACTGGCGGCCTCGCCCCGCTCATCGCCTCCGGCACCGAACTCATCCACGCCGTGGACGACCTGCTCACCCTCGAAGGCCTGCGCATCGTCTGGGAGCGCAATGCCGAAACAACTCCCGGCTCAAGAAAGCGATAGCACCCCAGCCCTTTGGTAAAATTGCCGCCAGCTTCGCCTCCCCAGCGAGGTGCGCTCACATCAGGAGAACCGATGACCCACGTGTTGCAGAAGTCCCTCGTTCTAGCAGCGCTCTTATCTCTGCTTCCTGCCGCATCTGCTGATATCAAGATCAAGACCCGCACCACCGTCATGGGACACAGCACCGACACCACTGTTTACATCAAGGGCTCGCGCGAGCGTCGCGAGATGAACTTCGGCCCCTACAGCTCCATCTTTATCAATCAGTGCGACCAGCGCCGCATGATCAATATCAGCGCCAACTCCTGTTCGGCCACGCAGTTCGGCGGCGGCGATGAGACCTCGTGCCCCGTGGCCCCAGCCATGCCCGGCGTAGGCAACATGGCCGGCGGCATGGGCAATGCCGAGCCCGAGAGCGCGCCCCCGCGCCAGGGCGGCACCATCACCATCACCAGCACCTCCACCGATACCGGCGAGCGCCAGGATATGTTCGGCTTCAAGGCCAAGCACATCCGCACCAGCATGACCATGGAGCCCAGTCCCGATGCCTGCAACAAAGAACATGTGAAGATTGAGACCGATGGCTGGTACGCCAACTTCTCCGCCGAGTTTTCCTGTCGCGATGAATCGGCCCGCACTTTTGCCTGCGGCGGCATGGGCAGGCCCGGCAGGGCCCAGCGCTCCTGCCAGGACCGCATCATTATGAAAGGTGGCGCCGCTGCCTTTGCGGCCGGCTATCCTCTCCGGCAGACCACCACCATCACCAGCGACCGCGGGACCTTCACCACCTCCACCGAGGTCACGGACTTGGAAACAGTTACTCTCGATGCAGGCCTCTTCGAGATGCCCTCCGGTTGCCGCCTCGCAGATCTCTCCGGCGGCAAAGCTCCCGTCGTGGAGGCTAAAGCCACTCCCGCGCCTGCTTCGGAGGCCGCCGCTTCCGCGCCCCCACCTGCTCCGGCCGCGACCGTCGCTCCCAAAGCTGCCGGCGTGGTTCGTGTCGGCGTGGTCAAGATCAAAGATGTTGCTGGCCAGGGCCTGCCCACCGACAATCTCCGCATGAATCTGATGGATGAGGTCTCCCACCGCAGCCTCGAAGTCATTCCTCTCGATGCCGAGGCTCCTCCCCAGGATGTCGAAGCCGAAGCCCGCGCCAAGCAGTGCGATTACATCCTTTACACCGCCATCAATCAGGTCGCCGATCCCAACAGCGGTGGCCTGCCGGCGGCCTCCGTCCCCAAAGGCGTCGCTCTTGGTCCCGCCAGGTATCAGGCTCTCAACGTGGTAAACGTTTTCAAAGTCGGCAGGCCCGTCGCTGAGATCAAGGACCTCCACCTCGCCGCCGATGATCCCCAGCTCAACGTCAACGCCATCATGGCCACCTTCGGTCCGGAGTCAGACAAGCTGGCGCAGCAGATTCAGGATGACGCCCATCTCAAACCCTCCACCGCCAAGTCCCCGGCCAAAAAGCCTGCCGCCAAACCGAAATAAACATCGCTTCAGTGGGGATGCGGACGCACAGTTTTTTCGTGGATTCGGCTGGTCGCGCGGTCGCATCTGGGGCAGCAGGGTCACGCGATACAAATAGCAAGCCGTTGATGCTGCCAGTTGTTTTTCAGATACAGCTATTAGGCGACCCTCGCCGAATAGAAGTCTCGCTTGCGACTTGAGCTCTCGCCGGGACCAGCCATCGGAAGAGCACTGTAGCCGCTGCGGCACCACACAACTGGGCTGCAATGAACCCCGGAACATCTTCACGCCGAATTCCACTGAATGTGTCTGTGGCTGATCTCGACAAAGTGACCGCTGGATTGGCGAATGACGTCGAGGCTGTGAACCAGTAGGCAGCTGTTATGTAGGCTCCGACTGCGAACGGTAGAGCAGTTGAACGAAGGCGCGAACTGCCCCATATCACAGAGACCAGGCCGAATGTGGCGATGAATTCACTGAAAACCTGCGAGATCCCATGGCGCGCGTGTTGTGATTCCGAGAAAAGAGGTAGAGCAAACATCATGTGAGCACACGCAACCCCCAGGAAAGACCCTAGGAACTGTGCCGAGATGTAGCCGGGCACATCTCGCCAGGAAATACCACGCTGAGAAGCGTCCGCAAGCGTAACGGCGGGATTGAAATGTGCGCCTGAGATCGGTCCAAAGATAAGAATGAGCACAACCAGCGTTGCGCCTGTGGCCAGGCTGTTGGCTAGAAGCGCGATCGCGACGTTGCCTCCAGATAGCCGGTCGCCCATGATGCCGGAGCCAACCACAGCGGCCAGCAAGAATGCAGAGCCTACGCCTTCCGCCACCAGACGTTTTTGTAAGCTTGGCTTCACCTGCGATTGCTGCTACTGCCAGCTCCCTTATTCCCTTCCTATCCGCTCGATCTCCTTTTGAATCGCCAGCTTGCTCAGGCCGGCAAGCGGCAGGCACAGGAACAAGCTGATTCTGCGGTCCAGCATGATGAACGCATCCCGGAAAGCGCGCTCGATCTGCTCTTTTGTCCCTTGCACCGCCGCCGGATCAGGCACACCCCAGTGCGCGGTCATGGGCTGCCCAGGCCACACTGGGCAGACTTCTTTGGCAGCGTTGTCGCAGACCGTGAATACGAAGTCGAGCTGCGGAGCGCCCGGCTTGGCGAATTCATCCCAACTCTTGCTGCGCAGATTTGAGGTCGGCATGTGGGCCGAAGCCAGCTGTTGCAGCGCCTCCGGTCGCACCGTCCCCGTGGGATGACTCCCCGCGCTGAAAGCAGTGAAATTCGGACGTCCTTTCCAGTTTATGATCGCTTCAGCCATGATGGAGCGGGCTGAGTTGCCCGTGCACAGAAAAAGCACGTTGTAGTGTGCCTTCATTCCTTGTTCCTCAATTGCAGCACGTCGGCGCGCAGCAGGTATTCGTCTTGGCAGGCTTCACCGCCTTCACGAACGCGCTCATGAACCTGCCATCAACCTGCGGCGCCAGCGCATCCACATCGATGTTCTGTCCACTCAAGAACTCGCGGGCATCCTCCATGCGGTAGATTCGTGTCGGCTCCAGCTCGATCTGGCTGAATCCGGCCGCCGCCAGTTTGCTGCGGTATTCGTTCTCTTCCATCGCGCCCGCGATGCACCCGATCCATAGCAGCACGCTCTGGCGTATCTCCGGCAGCACCTCGCCGCGCGTCACCACATCCGACACCGCCAGGCGCCCGCCCGGCTTCAGCACGCGAAAGGCCTCGCGCAGCACCCGGTCTTTATCGGCTGATAGATTGATGACGCAGTTCGAGATGATGACATCCACCGAGTTGTCGGGCAGGGGAATGTTCTCTATCTCGCCCCGCAGGAACTCAACGTTTTCCACCCCCGCCTGCCGCTTGTTCTCATGGGCCAGTGCCAGCATCTCCTCCGTCATATCCAGGCCGTAGGCCTTTCCCGTGGGGCCCACCCGCTTGGCTGAGAGCAGCACATCGATCCCGCCGCCCGAACCCAGATCGAGCACTACCTCGCCCGGCTTCAAAGCGGCCAGCGCCGTCGGGTTCCCGCAGCCCAGCGAGGCCCGCAACGCCGCCTCCGGCACCGCTCCCGCTTGCGCGCTGTCATATAGGTTCGAAGTGATTGGGTCCCCGCCGCCGCACGTGCTGTCCGCTCCGCAGCACGCGGAAGCGCCTCCGCTCTGTGCTCTCAGCGCGGCTTCTCCATATCTTTCTCTTACTGTGCTCTTGATATCTGGGCTGCTCATTGCCATCTCCTCCTATTTGCAGATTCGGACGACCTGCTCCGGCTTCACCGCCTTGTTGCGCGTGCAGCACTCCGCATACAGGAACTGCAGCACCAGCTGCAGTGCCTCTGTGTTGGCCGTGTAGCGCAGGAATGTGCCTTCGCGCTGCACGTGGACCAGGCCTTCATTGCGCAGCTTGTCCAGGTGGTGTGACAGCGTCGAGTTGGGGATCTCCAGCTCCTCCTGGATTTCATTCACCACCATGCCCTCCGGATGGGCCGAAAGCAGCAGCTGCATGATGCGCAGCCGCGACTCCGTCCCCATCGCTGCAAACATGTCGGCGAATTTCGTTACCTGCTCCGTGGAAAGCTTGACCGGGGCACTTGTCATAGTTCGATAATTGCAGAAATATGGAGTATTGTCAAACGGGCTGATGATTGACGCAAGAGTGGCCGTTGCCGCTCAGCTGCAGGTGCAGTTCTCGGCTTTGAGGCCCCTGTAACCCTCCTGCGCGATGATGGGGACCATCACCAGTCCCGCAGCCGGATCGGCCCACCACCAGTCCAGAAGTGCATTCAGTGCAAGGCCCATTAACAGGATGAGCGAAAGGCACATGCAGAAATCCGCTTGCTTGGCATCGGCTCGCATCGCTGCGCTGCCTAATGCGGCGCTGAGGCGCTTCTTCGCCCGCGACAGAAGCGGCATCACCAGCAGCGACGCCAGGGCCACGAAAATGCCCAAAAAGCTGTGCTCCGGAGCCCGGTGCGAGACAAGATCGTGGATGGACTCCACGCCCACATACGCGGCCAGAGCGGCGAAACAGCCCCCCACCAGGCGCAACGCGCGGCGCTCGTTGCGCTCCCGCTCGTCTTCATTCGCATCCACCGACATTCGCCAAAGCAAAGCCGCCCCCGATGTCACCTCAATAAAGCTGTCGATGCCGAATCCCCAGAGCGAAATACTTCCTGCCATCATGCCTGCTGCGATCGCAGCCGTTCCCTCCACCAGATTCCACCCGATCGTGAAATATTCCAGTTGTTTGCCCCTGCCGGCAAGGTGCAGCCTGAGCCCGCGCGTGTTTGGCATCAAGCCAAGCATAGACGGATTGCGGTTCGATGAGAACGCAACTGGCACCGATATTCGCGTTGGACCGCCGCCCCGCTACTCCGTCCGGTCCCCCGTGCGGTGCTCCTCGATCTGGAAGCGCAGAAACTCGTGGATCGCCTTCAGCGCCTCCCGGTCGTTGGTCCTCATCCGCACCGCCCCGCCGCCGGCCAGCTCTTCATAGCTGTAGGAGATTTGCGCACGTCTCTCTTTCATCACCGGCACGCCCGGCGGGACCTCGCCATGAATGAACATAGGGGCCGAGAAGTCTCCGTTCGCGAACATGGTTGCGATATGCGTGAGATGCGAGCGAATGGCATCTCGGTTCTGCTTGTCGTTGTCCTCATTCGCGGCCACTTCGATGGTGCCTCCGTCTGCGGCTAGCCGAAAGTGATGCGTAGTCTTGTCCTGCGGAAATCCCATCGCCTCGTTGCCGTGCTTTTCAACCTCTGCCTGATGTTGAGCAGCATCCATGTGTTCCTTGTGCATTGGACACGGATCTGCAGCCTGTGCCCAAAGTTGCAGCTCGCAGGCCAGCACAAATGCCAGTAGTTTTTTCATGATCTCCTCTTCCTCCTGAATCGAGTCTTGTTACGCTTGTCTCGTCCGCTCACCGTCCCCGCGAGCGCGTGCAGCAGATGCGCCTTCTGTCCCGGAACTGTCCGAAGCATTCGCTCCTCCCATTCGCCGAGGACCTTTTTCATCTGCTTTTCAGTCTGCCGCAGGTCTCGCATGTCCTCTCGAATGCCCCTCAGCTTCATCTGCGCCAGTTCGAGCACCCGCCTGCAGGGAGCGCCTCCTGCATCGCGCGTCCGGAACACCTCCCCCAGTTCTGCCAGCGTGAACCCGATACGCAGCGCCCTCTGTGCCACCAGCACTCGCTCCACCGCACTCTCCGCATACAACCTGTAGCCCGCCTCCGTCCGCGATGCTTTGGGAAGAACTCCGATTCGTTCGTAGTAGCGCACCGTATCCGGGCTCACCCCCGCCGCTTTCGCCACCGCGCCCGATCTCAGCCCCGGCCCTTTGGCTCTCTGCACCATAAGGATTATCAACCTTGGAATAGATTCCAGAGTCAAGCGCTTTCTTAGGAATCTATAGAAGAGTGCGGCTCCAGCCGCAGACCGCCCGGCGCGAAGCGCGATTTAGCGATCGGGTGCCATCAAAAAGCAACCTTCCCCCTGACATCGCCATCTAATTTTTTGTAAGAGCCGCTTCTGCTACTCGCCAACCAGAGGGCTTTTCCACCTAACCCTCGCATTTCCAAGATTTTGCGTGTAAGCTCTTTGCCATCAAGACTTTGCCAGCCCTAACCTTCCTAAGTTGTTGATTCCAAAAGATCGCAGTGGGAGGGGTAGGGGGTACTGATTGGTAAACTCCCGTGGAAAATTACTTTCATTATTTCAGCGAGATCGAGGAGCGCTTCCAGCGCCGCCGCGGCACGCTTCTGCTTCTCTCCACGCTGGATTGGGCGCTGATTGAAACCTGGAAAGAAGCCGGCGTCCCCCTCGCCGCCGTCCTCCGCGGTATCGATGACGCCTTCGATGGCTTCGAGCGTCGTCCCAGCAAGAGCCGCAAAGTTAACAGCCTGGCCTATTGCACGCAGTCCGTGATGTCCGCCCTGGAAGAAATGAGCGAGGCGGCCATCGGCGCTGCCCCGGCTGAAAAAAAAGAGACGGCGCCCGAACCCGCTCGCATCGCAGAATATCTTCAGGCCAATGCCGCGCAGTTGGAAAGAGCTTCGGCCCCTGCCTCGGCAGAGATTTCCCGCGCCTTCGCTGCCGCGGCGCAGAGCCTGCGCGAAACCGCGGCTGCGATCTCTGTGCCCTCTGCGCCGCGTCCCGCGCTCGAAGATCTGGAGCGCCGCCTGACCATGCTTGAGGAAAAATTGCTGGCCGCGCTGGTCGCGGCCTGCTCAGACGTAGAGATGCTCGCGCTGCGTGCCGAAGCAGACCGCGAAATAGCGCCCTACCGCAGCAAGATGTCTGCCGCGCAGATCGCACAGCTGCAAAAGCAGTTCGTTCACAAACGCCTGCTCGAGCAGCACAAGCTGCCGCGCCTCAGCCTCTTCTACATGCCGTGAATCATGGAACTCGTCATTGAAAAGATGATTTACGGCGGCCAGGGTCTCGCCCGGCTTCCGGGTTCTGCTGATGCTGAACATCGCGGTAAAGCCGTCTTCGTCCCTTTTGTTCTGGAAAGTGAACAGATCGCCGCCTCGGTCGTGGAAGAAAAACCCGGCTTCCTGCGTGCCCGGGCCGATGCAGTGCTCGCCGCTTCGCCCCATCGCGTGGCGCCTGTGTGTCCTTACTTTAGAGCCTGCGGCGGCTGTCATTATCAGCACTCGAGCTACGAGCATCAGCTTGAGATCAAGCGTGCGATTCTGCGCGAGACTCTGCGCCGCATCGCCAAACTCGACTGGCAGGAGGAGATCCACACCCAGGCCTCTCCGCTCTGGAACTATCGCAACCGCTCTCGCTTGAAGGTGCAGCCAGCGCCCTTTGCCCTCGGCTATCACCGCCACGCTTCGCACACCCTGTTGCCAGTCGAGCAATGTCCCATCAGCTCGCAGCTCCTCAATCGGGCCATGGCAGTCATCTTGGATCTCGGTCGTGCGGGCCAGGTTCCGGCGGAAATCGCAGAAATCGAGCTCTTCGCCAACGCCGATGACCGCGAGCTGCTGCTGGAGCTTTATCTTGTGCCCGGCTCACAGCCGCTGCCTGAACAGCTGGTCGCTTTCGCCTCTGCAGCTCGCGGTGCGATCAGCGGGCTTTCAGGATTGGCATTTTTCACCGTGGCGCGCGAGGCCACGCCACGGCCATTTTCGCTGCCTGCGGCAGCAGCCGGGCGCCTGGGCGCGCAGTCGTTGCTCTACCGCGTCGGCAGCACAGGCTATCGCGTGAGCGCCGGAGCATTCTTCCAGACCAATCGCTTCTTGATCTCCGAGCTTATCGAACTTGCGGTCGGCAAAGCCAGCGGACGGCGCGCTCTCGACCTCTATGCTGGAGTTGGTCTCTTCTCCGTGCCCTTGGCCGAGAGGTTCGAGATGGTAGTCGCCGTTGAGAGCGATGCTATCTCTTACACCGACCTCGTTCAAAACGCGCCTGCCACCGTCCGCGCTCGCCAGCTGACTGCGCAACAGTTCTTCGAGACAGCCAGCAAAAAAGATCGCGAATTCGATTTCATTCTGGCTGACCCGCCTCGCGCCGGTCTTGGCGAGCGCGTCGCTGAGCAGATCGCTGCCTCGTCCGCTGCAGATTTTAGCTACGTCTCCTGCGACCCGGCAACGCTCGCTCGTGATCTTCGCGTCCTGATTGCGGGCGGGTTCGCAGTGAAGCAGCTGTACCTGCTCGACCTGTTTCCGCAAAGCTACCACATGGAAACAGTCGTCCAGCTGACTCGTTAGCTGCAATTCCTGAATTCCGGAATTGTTGACGAAATCTGCAGCTCAGCCGCGCGTAGCAGATACAATCCGCCGGCACAATGAGCTCCGCTCCGCCGGCCGCAGAACAGTCAGCGCAACCAGCCCTGAGCGCCCGCTATCCGTTGCTGCTGGCCTCGATCGCTTACGCATCAGGCCTGGTCGTAGCGCGCTTGCTTTGGAATCCGCCAGTCTGGTGGATCGCCGGCTCGGTCGCGTTATTGCTCGCCGCCTGCTTCTTTATGCGGCGCGAACACAGCATGGCCGCACTCGCATTAGCGCTCATCAGCATCGCGATCATTGCAGCGTTGAACTTGCAACTCACTGGCCTCGGCCCGCTCGCCATCGCCAACGACCCCGACTTCGACCTGATCACGAATTGCGAACAGGTCTTGGTGACTGCGCACGTCACACATGAAGCTCAGCCTCTGGTAGAGCGTTTCGGTCACGCGCGCCAGAGCATCGACGTAAAAACGGAAGAGATTACAGCCGAAGGTAAGAGCTATCCCATGCGTTTCGGCATTCGGCTGGCTCTTTACTCGAAGTTCGGCGACTCCGAACAAGCCGAGGCCGCCGCCGATTTGGAACCCGGATCACCACTGCCGCGCTTGTACTATGGCGAGCACATTCGCTTCCTGGCGCGGCTGCGCCAACCGCGCAACTTCGGCAATCCCGGCGCCTTCGACTACCGCGGGTTCCTGAACGAGCAGAGCATCGTCGCGCTTGCCTCTGTGCCTGCCGAGAAGGTCGAGCGGTTACCAGGGTTTTCCGGCAGTCGTCTGGGTTTGTGGCGTAGCCAGGTTCGCCGGAGCCTGCTGGCGAAGATCGGTATGTTGTGGCGCGGTGATGACGCCGCGCTGATGTCGGCCATGCTGCTCGGTGACCGCAGCGGAGTCGACCACGAACTGACACTCGATTATCAGCGTACTGGTGCCTATCACATTCTGGTGGTCGCTGGTTTAAAGGTCGGGATTCTCGCTTTCACGCTGCTCTGGCTGCTGCGTCTTGCGCGCATGCCCGCTTGGTCGGCGACACTGGTGACCATCGCCGGGTGCGTCGCTTATGCCTTCATCACAGAAGCCAATCCGCCGGTAGTTCGGGCAACAGCCATGCTCGCGATTTACCTGCTCACGCGGTTACTCTACCGGCAGCGCAGCGAACTGAACGCCGTCGGCGCGGCTGCATTGGGGGTGCTGGTGTGGTCCCCGCGCGCGCTCTTTGATGGCAGCTTTCAGCTTACTTTTGTTTCCATCCTCGCGATTGCCGGCATCGCCCTGCCCATCTTTGAGCGCACATCACGGCTGCTTGCCAAGGCTCTGCGCAATTTCAGCTCGACGGATTTCGATCTGGCTCTGCCGCCGCGTTTGGTGCAGTTTCGCCTGGATCTGCGGATGCTGTTGCAGCGTCTGTCGCGACTGCTTGGCAATCGCCTTGCGGAATGGCTCTTGCTCGGCTGCTGCCGCGTCGCAATGGCAGCTTGCGAGCTCGTCCTGCTCTCAGCCATCTTGCAGCTTGCTCTCGCGTTGCCGATGGCCTGGTACTTCCATCGCGCGGTTGCAGTCGGCATCCCTGTCAACGCGCTCGTGGTCCCGCTGCACAGCCTGCTGCTGCCGCTGGCCGGAACTGCGCTGCTGCTCAGTTATCTGTGGCTTCAGCTGGCCCGAGTGCCTGCATCGGCGGCAACGGCGCTGCTCCACGTCACGAACCGAATAGTGGAATCGCTGGCTCATTGGCATCTCAGCGGAATTCCGGTCGGTGATCTGCGCATCGCTCAACCCGCGTTGAGCATCATGGTCCTGGCTGTGGCGGCGTTCGTATTTGCAGTGATTACAGCGAGAATGCGGCATGGAGCAGTCCCATCTCTGGCTGCGCTGCTGGTGGCCGCGATCGCGGTCTGCCTTCCGCCTGCGCCAAACCGCCGGCCCAATGCGCTCGAGCTCACAGCTATCGACGTTGGCCAGGGCGATTCGCTCCTGCTGATCTCGCCGCAGGGCAAGACCCTGCTCATCGATGCCGGCGGCGAGCTGGGGCCGCCCGGCCCTGGCCGATTCGACATCGGCGAAGAAGTGGTCTCGTCCTATTTGTGGGCGCGAGGGGTTTCGCAGCTCGATGCCGTTGCCCTCACGCACGCCCACGCCGACCACATCGGCGGCATGCAGGCCGTCATCAGAAATTTTCATCCGCGGGAATTGTGGCTGGGGCCGGAGCCTGACACCGCGCCTGTGCGTGCGCTGCTGCAGAGCGCCAGCGTTGAGGAGGTGATGGTGATCCGCCGCCATCTGCACGAAGAACTCGATTTCGGCGGCGCAAAGATCAGGATTCTTGGGCCACCTGCCGACTGGGCTGTCTCTCCCGGCCGCGCTCAGAACAACGATTCGCTGGTGATGAAGGCCAGCTTCGGAGCTACTTCGATCCTGCTCGAAGGCGACGCCGAGAAGAGAATCGAACATGAACTGGCCGCAGAAGGACCCGGCGCCAACCTGCTGAAGGTCGCGCACCATGGCAGCGCGACCTCGACTCAACCGGAGCTGTTGGCGGCGGTGCACCCACAAATGGCAGTCATCTCAGCTGGATTTCGCAACTCCTTCCATCATCCCCGCGCCGAGGTGCTTACCCGGTTGCAGGCAGCGTCGGTGCGCACTCTGCGGACCGACACCATGGGAGCAGCGACTTTCTATCTGGATGGCAAGACCACAGAAGCAGAAGTAAGCCATTGAGCAGGTGCCGGATCAGGTCTGCGAGGGATCCTCCGGTTCGATCGTCACTTCTTCGTGGTCGGCGAGTTCCAGCTTCTCCGGCGTCTCGCGGTAGGCGGCGATGACGGCGCGCGCCTCTTCCGCCTGCTCTTCGCGCGCGAGGATCACGGTGTAGCCCACGCCGGCCAGCACGTCCTGCGCCTCACTCGAAGAGACCATGCTCTCGATGCCCGAGCTCTCAAGCAGGCCGTGCACTACCATGGCTTCGGATTCGTCTTTCGTGTCAAAGACCTTGATCAGCTTCTCGTTGGGTTCGCCCTTGGGCTGGGTTTCTTCTGCGGTGGCCATGGCTCACCTCGCACCTGACATGATACGCCGTTGCAGGCGCAAGTTTGCAGGATTGCCTGCGGCATCTCCGTTGTATGATGCTCGAGAAAGAATCTTGGTCAGGTCCAGGAGAGAGCTCTTGCGAAACATGCTGGCGATGGTCTGCTCGGTAGCGCTCGCATTTCTGGCAGGCTGCTCTACATCCTCGAATCCAGGCGAAGGCGTGACCAGCATGGCCTCCAAAGTGAGCTCGGCCATCGCGCCGGATGATCCCTGGGCCCTCTTCGCCAGGATGTCGGAGGCACAGAAGGCGGCCACCAGCTACCGCATGAAGATGGTGAGCGATGCACAGGGCAAGCAATTCGAGATGGAGTCTGAGCTGCTTTGCCCCAGCCGCTCGCACAGCAGGATGAGCGTGAGTGGGCAAGTGGTCTCAGAGACGTATCTTGTGGATGGCACCACATATATGGTGGCGGGCGGTCGCAGCATGAAGACGCCCTCGCGCTACAAGATTCCCGGCGGCTGCCCGGGCGCGGCGCAGGAACGCGCGGCGGGCTCCGACGCCGGCAGCATGATCTCATCGCTCAGCATGAAAGACACGGCCAAGAGCCTGGCGGAGATGCAGAAGGCCAAAGAGCGGACCAAGGTCACTAAGGGCGGTACGGCCGTCGTGGAAGGCGCGACCTGCCAGATCTGGGATATCGCGTACACAGATGATGCCAACAAGATTTCGAACATCCAGTACTGCATCGGAAGCGACAACCTGCCACGGCGCGCGGTGATGGGTTCAGCTGACGATCAGGGCAAGGCGGAGATCACCTGGTGGGATTGGAACAGCAAGAGCATAGTCATCAATCCGCCGCAATAGCGGGTGGCGTAATGAAGACTGCAGATCGTTCATCTAAAGTATCGCCGGCGGCTTGACGCCGGAGACAAAGGTGACCATGGATACCCCGAACCGGCAAGACGACACGCCGCCAGAGAAGACCACCGAAAGCGAAAGCCTGCCAGCGCTCTCGGAGACTGAAGAAGAGAACCGGCGACTGCGCCGGCTGCAGATCATGATGAACATGGTGATGTCGGTGCTGTCGCAGGACGACATGTCTTTGGAAGAGGCCTCCGAACTGGTCGCCAACGCCAAGCGCGCCGCCTTGGCTCTGTTTCCTGACAAGGAACTGGCTTACGACCTGATCTATAAGCCTCGCCTGCAGCGGCTGCTGCGCGAGCGCTTCCGCTTGCAGTAGCGCTTGGCTTGCTTGACGGGAACCCCGGCCCGAGCCACAATTGAAAGTCGCTTTTTCGGAGATTGATTCCCATGCCGCTTGCCGTTGTCTTTGTTCTGATCGCTGCGCTGTGGCGCGTTGTGTTCACCGATGCCCACGGATTCACGCCTGTTCTGGCATCACTCTTGTTCTTCGGCTCGCGCGCCGAGCGCAAGTGGCTTTGGGCGCCTGCGTTATTGCTGGCGACGACTGACGTCTATCTGAACTATGCGCATTACGGCTACAAGCTGACGCCTGATTTTCTGGTGACTTGGGCCTGGTACGCGGCCATCGTTTGGCTGGGGAGCGTGTTGAAAGAAAAGCAGGGCTGGCTGCGCATCGCCGGCGTGACGCTGGCCGGCTCCATCTCGTTCTTCGTGCTCAGCAACTTCATGGTCTGGGTGGTTTGGAACATGTATCCCCGGACTTTGGAAGGCCTGCTGAACTGCTATGCCGCCGGGATCCCTTTCTACCGCAACCAGTTTGCCGGCGACCTGATCTTTACGGCCTTCGCCTTTGCGCTTCCATCGCTGCTCACATCGTCTGAAGCGCAAGAGCACCGAGTCTCAGGCTAAGACCCGCCTTTGCTGCTGCCCGATCTGCGGACCTTAATGTAGACCCACAACAGGATCAGCAGCGCGAAGATTCCCAGCGTGAGCCACAGGTGCGCATGCAAGAGCGTGCCGGTGGCGTGTACGATCTCCGGGCCCAGATAGCGCACCAATAATCCCAGCGCAAAGAAACGGATGGTCCTGCCCACAAAGACCGCTAGCAGGAGTGTCGGCGGTCTCATGCGGAACACGCCGGCGGCAAGAATGAACAACTTGTAAGGCGTCGGCGGTGGCAGAAATGCAGGCACCATCACCGCCAGAAACTCCTGCTTTTCGAAGCGGTCGCGCAGTTCATTCATGCGCTGCTCAGAGACGCGCTTGCTCAGCAGCAGCTCTCCGCCCTTCAATCCGATGAAGTACACCACCAGGCTGCCCAGCGCCGAGCCGGTGGCGGCCATGAAAACATACACCGGCAGCCACTGTGGCCGGGCATAGACGTAGCCGGCGACGATGGCATCGACCGGCAGGCCATACGCTGCAGCATCGAGAATGGCCCCGACGAAGACACCCCACGGTCCCAGCGGCGCCAGCGCCTTCACTACAAAAGCTGAATATTTCTTGAGGAGTTCTTTCAAGCCGACAAAGTCCAGAATTCGAGTGAGTCTTTCATTCTACCGGAGCGCCGTTTCTACGGTTGCCTGGCATGCTCCGTCCGCCCGTGCAGCAGGTCCACCACGTGGGTCAGCAATTCAAGCACGGACTGCAGCGAATCTACCGCGCCGGCTGGATTACCGGGAAGATTGAGGATCAGGGTTTTGCCGCACACGCCACATTCAGCCCGGCTGAGCGCTGCATAAGGCGTTTTGCGCCTGCCTTCTGCGCGCATGTACTCAGGAATGCCCGGCAGCAGGCGCGAGCACACCGCACGAGTCGCCTCCGGAGTGAGATCGCGCGGCGCGACCCCGGTGCCGCCGGTGGTCACCACCAGGTCGGCCTGCGCCGCCAGCGTGCGCAGCGCGGCTTCGATCTTCCTGCGCTCGTCGCGGATGACGCCTCCAGCGACGACATCGAATCTCCCTTTGAGGGCTTTGGCGACTGCGGGCCCGGAGAGGTCTTTGCGACGGCCGGTGGCGGCGGAATCGCTGATGGTGAGGACCGCGGCCCTAGGCCTCGACGCTGGCATCGCGGTTGGCTTCATCGAGCAGGCGCAGGCCTTCCATCAGCAGGCCCTGCGTGGAGCGGGTGACACTCTGCTCGGGGCTCGATCCTGAGAAATCGATGGTGAAAGCGCCGCCCGTCCAGGTGAGCACCTTGTAGACAGCGTCATCGCCTTTTAGGTTGCCGTAGACGGCGTGATTGATCTGGCCTTCATTGAAATAGAGCTCGCAATGCTCGCTGTCGCGGCTGAGCAGCAGTGAGCAGCTCTTGCGCCCCATCTCGAGCGACTGCAGCAGGTCCATACAGCTCATCTGCGCCAGATTGCCGCGCACGGTGCTCTCGCCGGGCGCTTCACGCGCCAGTTTTTCCAGGGCGATCTTGTCGATGGTCTTCTTGATGTGGGCGACGGTCTCTTTCAGGAAAAACGGTTTTTCCACAAAATCTTCCACCGCATCCTGCAGCATCTTGAGTTTCTCGCTGATGTCCACCTTGCTGGCCAGCAGGATCACCGGAATACGGGCTGTGCTGGAGCGTGCTTTGAGCTTTTCCAGCAGCGTACGGCCGTTCATGCCCGGCATATCGTAGTCGCAGATGACCAGGTCGGGCTGATCGTCTACCGCCTTCAACAGGGCGTCACCGCCATCGGCTGCCGTCTGGACGAGGGTGATCTCGGCAAGCTCGCGCCGCAGCATCTCCAGCACCATCGGATTGTCATCCACCAGCAGGACCTTGACGTTACTGGGCATGAAAGGTTGAGTGCATTCTACCGCGAACCGCGCCGGGGCTTGCGCCGGAAGTCTCCGCTCTTGCCACCCGTCTTGCGCTCCAGCGCGACCTCGCGGATGGCGATGGCTTTATCCAGCGCTTTGCACATATCGTAAACCGTGAGGGCGGCAACGGCGGCGGCCACCAGCGCCTCCATTTCCACTCCCGTAGAGGCCGTGGTGGTGACTCTTGAGGTAATGGAGACGCCATTTTCGCACAGCCGGGTACGGACATCAACGTGAGTCAGGGGCAGAGGATGGCACATGGGAATGAGTTCGGCGGTGCGCTTGGCGGCGCTGATCCCGGCGATACGCGCGACCTCGAGTGGATCGCCTTTGGGGTTCCTGGGCAACGCCTTCAGCACTTTTGCACTCATCGCAACAAACGCGCTGGCTTCAGCTTCGCGGCGGGTCGGCGCTTTGGCCGAGACATCCACCATTGTGGCCCGGCCCTGGGAGTCGTAATGCGAAAGTTTGGCCATAGTGGGGTTATGCGGGTAACACGTGGACCATCTCGCCTGCCTCGAGAGAAGCTCTATCGGGCGGCACCACAATGTAGCAGTTTGCCTGTGCGGTGGCCACAACATCTCCGGAGCCCTGCCAAGGGATGCGTTCGACCTCGGTCTTTTCCTGCTCATTGCTCAATCGGGCAGGGAAGAACCGAGTGAGGCCGGTCCTGGTCCTGATCTCGGCCTTCAGGCGCGCCTGCAGAAAGCGCAACGGCTGCGGCCGAGCGCCAGAGAGCGCAGAGATGATGGGCGCCGCAAAGAGCGCGAAGGTCACGAGGGTTGAGACCGGGTTCCCCGGCAATCCCAGGAAATACTTCGAGCTGCCGTCTCCACTAAGTGCGCGCCCGAAGACCACGGGCCGGCCGGGCTGGATGAGCGCTCCGGTGAAGAAAAACTCCGCATGGAACTGAGCCAGGGCCTGTTCGACGAAATCATACTTGCCCATGGAGACTCCGCCGCTCAGCAGCAGCAGATCAGCCCCCAAACCGTCGCTTATCAGCTCTGCCAGCCGGGAGGTTTCATCAGGAGCGATGGGAAGCAGCACGGCTTCGCCGCCAGCGGCACCGATCTGTGCCGCCAGCGAGTAAGTGTTCGAGTTGCGTATCTGGTGCGGCCCGGGAGCTGCTGTGATTTCAACCAGCTCATCCCCTGTCGAAAGGACCGCGACACGCGGCCGCTGAAAGACCTGCACTTGCGCCTTACCGCTGCTCGCCGCCACGGCCAGTGCTGCTGCGTCGAGTCGCGAGCCGCAGGCAAGCAAGGCCGCTCCGGCGCGGGCTTCTGCTCCCCGGGGGACGATGTTCTCGCCATGCACGACCGCGCGGAGAATCTCCACCTGCCCGCGTGAGCTTGATCGCGTGTGCTCTACCATCACGACTGCATCTGCCGCTTCCGGCACCGGCGCGCCGGTCATGATGGCCGCGGCTTCGCCGCTCTGCAGCCGGGGCAACTCGCGGGCGCCGGCTGCGATCTCACTGATCACATCCAGGCTTACCGGGAAGGCTTGCGATGCTGTCGCGAGATCAGCGGCAAAGACAGCAAAGCCATCACGCGTGGCGCGACGAAAGGGAGGCAGGTCGCGATCGGCGCGAACCTCCTCCGCCAGCACCCGGCCACGCGCTGCCAGCAGATCTGCGGATTCGACCTGTGCTTTGCGAGTCTCAAGCAGGCGGGCGGCTTCAGCTTCAACCAGATGCCGCGCCTCGACGAACGGCAGCACACGCTCGAAAGTGGCGGATTTTCCTGTTTTACTCATGCAGTGCTAAGCATAAGGCCAAAAAAATGAGGCGGCTATCCGGCCGCCCCAGTCATTGCAAATCCGGTTCGGTTATTTCGACTTGGCCTTCTTGTAATTCACCTGAACCGTCTCGCCCAGACCGGTTAGAAGTCCCTTGGCATCTCCAGCATGCTTGCCGGTCGGGTCGATCTCCAGGTACTTGTTCAGCGCCTCTACGGTTCCCGGCGCCGGAATGATCTTGCCGCTCTTGTCGTAAGTGGCTTTGGAGATCAGGTTGAGCGCCTTCTGGTACCAGGCCTCGGAATAGTCCGGTTTGGCCGCGATGGCTTTGTCGAAGGCGGCGTTGGCCTCATCGATATCCTTGGCTTTTATGCTTGCGTCCTGCTCGAAGGTCGCCTGATTGGTGAGGATGGCGCCCAGGTTGAAGTAATAGGTGGCAGCCGATTTTGGATCGGCCTGCGCCGCCGCGGTGTACTCGGCCAGCGCCTCCTGCGGCTTGCCGCTCTTCGCGTATGCCTGCCCAAGATTGTTGTGGATGGAGCCGATGTTTGGGTTGGCCGGCTCCAGTTCGAGGGCTTTCTTGTAGGCTGCGATCGCCCTCTCGTAGTAGGCCGCGGAGGCCTGTTTGTCTTTCGTGGCCTCGCCGCCACCCAGCGCGGCCCCGCCCAGATTGGCCCACAACAGCGCTTTGTCGGGCGCCGTCTGCGTCGCCTCGGTCAGAATGGATACGGCCTGGTCCCAGTTGCCGGCTGTTTCGGCATCGCGGGCCTGCTGCAACTTCTGGTTCAAGCCGACGATCTTTGCGTTCTCTTTTTCGATCTCGGTGTTCTTCTTCTGGGCCTCGGCGTACTGCTTCTTCTGCTCCTCGCTCATGTTGCTGCCGCCTGCTGTCTTGGCCCGCTCTTTGGGCAGGTCGAGGTCAACCTGCACCGGGCTGTCGTCGGGAGTAAGATGCACAGGGACGTGATTCAAAAAGAAGAGTTCCTTGCCATCCTGGACCAAGCTCACCTTATACGTGCCGGGCTGAATGCCGATGGTGAAATACTCGCCTTTTTTGTCCGTCTTCAAGCTGATCTTCTGGCCAGTATCTTCGCTGAGCAGCAGCACGGTCGCGCCAACGACCGGCTTGCCGTCGTCACCGACGCATTTGCCCTGCACCTTGGCCAAACCCTGGCCATGGGCCGCCGCCGCGAGGCCCAATGCGACGGCAGCTGCCAGAAATAGCGTTTTGATCTGTCTCATAACCTGCCTGCTTTCTTGAACGCCTAGAATGATTGCGAAACCGCCTGCCGCGCGTAGGGAATAGGATCGGCCACGCCCGCCTGCTCAAACGCCCGCAGCCGCAGAACGCAGCTCTCGCACGCCCCACACGCGCGCTCCTCCTGGCTGTAGCATGACCAAGTTAAATCGAAGGGCGCACCAACTTCAAGCCCCAGACGCACGATTTCCGCCTTGCGCAGGGCGATCAGCGGCGTGACCACCTTGATGCCGCCCTCCTTCGTGCCAGCGCGTATCACCTCATTAAAAGCCGTGTAATACGCCGGACGGCAGTCGGGATAGCCCGAGCTATCCTGCTCCACCGCGCCGATATAGATATTAGATGCTCCCAGCACCTCTGCCCAACTCACGGCTGCAGCCAGGAAATGCGCGTTGCGGAAGGGAACGTAAGTGACCGGGATGTGCCCGCCGATCTTGCTCTCTTTGCCCGCTTCAGGTATGGCAATGGCTGTATCCGTGAGCGCGGAGCCGCCGATCCTGCCCAGAACATCGTTGCGCAGGACCATCTGCCTGCGTATTCCCAGCCGCGAGCAGATGGCCTCGAACGAGCCTCGCTCGCGCGCTTCGGTGCGCTGGCCGTAGCTGACGTGCAGCCCGGCGATGTTCGCAGCGCCGAAATCGCGCACCGCAAACGCGGCGCAGACAGCAGAATCCATGCCTCCGCTGAGCAGAACTACCGTCTTGGCCTGGTTCGCTTGCATCGCTATACGCCTTTCATCTCCGGCTGCCAGATGAACTTGTGCAGCTGCAGACCCAGCCGGGCGTCGACTCCGTCGGCCAGCATCCACTCGGCGAGCTCTTGCGGATCGAGCAGGCACTGCGATGTAGAACGTTCGCCGCTGGCATCCTTGCGGAAAGCCGGGGAAAAAGTCGCTCTTCCGCTCGGTGCTTCCCGCAGGTGCTCGCGGAGGAATCCGCGGGCAAACTCGTAATCCCTGCGGCTGGCAAGGACGAACTTCAGCTCGTCGCGCGGCTCGAGAGCTTTGAGGTTCTGCAGATCGAATGTGCCCCCCTCGCCTGAGTCCGGACACTTCACATCCACGATCTTTACTACTTCCTTCGGAACGCCCGCCAGCGGGCGCTCGCCGCTGGTCTCCAGCAACACGGTATAGCCCTCAAAGATGAGCGTCTGCATCAGGGGCACGACCTCCCGCTCCTGCAACATGGGCTCGCCACCAGTGATCTCCACCAGCTTGGCCCCGGCCAGGCGATGGATCTCCCCCAGCACCTGTTCCTGCGTCATCCTGCGGCCGCCGCTGAAGGTGTACTCGCTGTCGCACCAGTTGCAGCGCAGGTTGCAGCCCGTGAGCCGCACGAAGATGCACGGCAGCCCTGCGAAAGAAGACTCGCCCTGGATGGAGCGGTAGATCTCTGTGATCTGCACTGGCTATTCGAAGTAGGTGGCGGTGGTAGTGTCGGTCTCCCACACGCGCACGTCCTTAACCTGCACGCGTCCCTGCGTGCTTTCGCGCAGGCGCTGCGCGGTCTCGCGGTAGAAATAGCGGGCCAGGTTCTCCGCCGACGGGTTCTCTTTCGTGAACGGCTCCAGATCGTTCAGATACTGGTGGTCGAGCCGCTCGATGATCTGGTTCATGGCATGCTTCAGGTCCTTGAAATCACAGAGCAATCCGATGGAATCCAGGTCCTGGCCGGCGAGCGTGACCCGCACTTTGTAATTGTGTCCGTGAGGATTCTCGCACTTGCCTTTGTACCCGCGCAGGGCATGACCCGCCGCGAAACCCTCTTCCACACTCACTTCAAACATGACTCTCTGTTCACTCCTCCGGCGGCCCTCAATCTTTCTATTGTAACCGTTGTGGAAAGCTACTTTTTGTGCGCCTTCTTGCCTGATTCATGCTGGGGCTTGCTCTCCGCCTTCTCGGTCCTGGCATCGGTTTTCTCAGCTTTGGGTTCAGCCTTGTCGCCCGCCGGCTCGGCCTTGCCGGTTCCGTCTGCGGATGCTCCCGGCTTCTTGGCGCCGTCTTTGCGCGCGTAATCCGTCACATACCAGCCTGAGCCTTTGAACTGAACCGCCGGAGCGGAAAGCAACTGCTCGACCGCGCCGCCACACTCGGGGCACTTCTTGACCAGCGGATCGGAAAACTTCTGGATCTTCTCGAAGCGGTGGCCGCACTTGCGGCACTGGTACTCGTATAAGGGCATGACTCCCCGGCTATTCCTGTGAAATCAATTTTATCATTTCGCTGCATTGCCTCAGTCTTGGTGCAGGCGCGGCAGAATGCTAGACTGGCGCGCGATGGCTGCTGCGGAAAAATCTGAGCTCCAGCGTCCCGCGCTCTACCTGGTGGCCACGCCCATCGGCAACCTTGAGGATATCTCCCTGCGTGCTCTGCGGGTTCTCAAGCAGGCGGATGTCATCGCCTGCGAAGACACCCGCCAGACGCAGAAGCTGCTCTCTCATTACGGCATCCCTGCCCGCACCGTCAGCTACCATGAGCACAATGAGCTCACTCGCGCCAGCGAACTCATCAAAGAAGCCGAAGAGGGCCGAGCGATTGCGCTCGTCTCGGATGCCGGTATGCCTGCCATCTCCGACCCCGGCTACCGCCTGGTTACGCTTGCCATCCGCCACCACGTTCCCGTGATCCCCGTCCCCGGCGCCTCCGCGTTCGTGGCCGCGGTCGCGGCCAGCGGGCTGCCGACAGACAGTCTTCACTTCAGCGGTTTTCTGCCCGCCAGAGGAGGGGCCCGCCGAGAGCTGTTGGAGGAGATCAAGACTTCTTCGCGCACGCAGGTCTTTT
>Ga0187777_10000092_pt1 | contig 65169 bp, 56 predicted proteins | sample 1015_Q2_SP5_10_M_FD_132416 | JGI IMG/M metagenome (GOLD analysis project Ga0187777, IMG submission 132416) | Tropical peat soil microbial communities from peatlands in Department of Meta, Colombia - 1015_Q2_SP5_10_MG | ecosystem: Environmental > Terrestrial > Soil > Wetlands > Peat | place... | reverse complement strand
GGCCACCTGGCGTCATTATTTGGATTAGACTTGAACTTGCGCGCCCGTAGCTCAGTTGGATAGAGCGGCTGGCTTCGAACCAGTAGGTCGGGAGTTCGAATCTCTCCGGGCGCGCCAGAATCTCTTATGGGCAAGTTTGCAAGAGCCGCTATTCTGATCTCTCTTGCCACAGCCGTCTGCTGCGCGCAATCCAATCCTAAGCTGCGGACGTACTTCAAGGATTACGTTGGGCTCTCCGATGAGGAGATCGCCTCCATCCAGAGCGGAAAAGCGTTCGCTAAGAATCTGCACTCCCGCGTTCCCGATGAGATCTTTGTCTTCGGTGCAGTGCTGGTCCATGCCTCGCCGGACCAATATCCCAGGTTTTCCCGCGACCTCGACCGCCTGCGCTCGACTCCGGGATATCTCGCCATCGGCGAATTCAGCGATCCACCGCGGCTTTCTGACCTGCCGGAACTGCAGATTGGCGCCAACGAGATCGAGGAGCTCAAACAGTGCAAGCCCGGACATTGCGAGTTTCAGGTCCCGGCGGCCTCTATGGAAGAACTCCAGCACTCCGTGGATTTCTCCGCTCCCGATGGCAACGAACAGGTGGACGGCTACGTCCGTAAGAAACTTCTTGAACGCCTGACCGCCTATCAGCGCCAGGGAAATCAGGCGCTGGGAACGTACAACGACAAGCGCGAACCGATCGATATAGCCGAGCAGTTCAAGTACATGCTGAGCTACGCCAAGGCCCTGCCGAAGTATCTTCCCGACTTCTACGGCTATCTTCTTGCTTATCCTGAGGCGAAGCCTGCGAATACCGAAGACGCCTTTTACTGGTCACGCGTGAAGTTTGGGCTCAAGCCGACATTGCGCATCGTGCACGTGGTCACCACTCGCGGGAAAGGTGACGACCAGCCTGCTTACACCATCGCTGAAAAGCAGATTTATTCCAGCCATTATTTTGAAACGGCACTCGATCTTACTTTCTGTGTTCTAGAGCCCTCCGACCCGCGCCAGCCGGCCTTTTACCTGGTGAAGATGATGGGCTCTGAGCAAGCAGGCTTGACTGGCTTCAAAGGATCGATCGTTCGCAAGGCCGCTGTAGGAAGGTCTTCGTCATCGCTCGAGAAGTCCCTGGCCGCGATCAAGGTCAGCCTGGAGAGCAGCAACTGACTGCTGCGCGGCGCCGGCTATTGGCCAAGATGCGCCAGCGCCTGCCGCAACGGAACGCTCGACACCTGGATCACGCCGTGATACGGCGTGTACATCTCTTGGATCAGGAAGATGCAGCCGGTCACGGCGAGCGCGCACAGGAACAGCGCCGTCACGATAGTGGCATTGTGTGGCGCATTCAAGCCGAAGCTGATGAAAATGACGGTGATCCAGAAGACCACCACCACCAGAAACGGCACGGTGATGGTGTTGGTCGCCTGCGCGAACATGAGCCAGCGCATTTCGCCCATCTCGATCGCCAGAGAAAGCGCGGCGGCTTTGATGGTGCGCTGCTCTTCTGTCTGCGGCGCGAGCTCCTCGATCTTGTCGTACAGGTCCTCTCCCTTTGCCATGGGCATGAGCTGCGAAGACTGTCCCGAATCAGACGGCCACATGCGCCCGATCGCATCTGCCACCGTGCGTTTGAGCACGGTGCGCGCCGGCTGCGTCTCAGGACCATAATGCGCCAGAGCGCGGTCGAGCATCAGGATCTTGGCCGAGAGCTGCGTGACCTCGGAGCCCTGTTTGTCATAGGCATCTTTCGCCGCCGCCACCAGCAGGCCCAGGACCAGCGCGGCCATGGTGCCAACCAGCCCCATGCCCAGCTTGATCGTTTCTTTGGACTCTGGAGTCAGGTGGATCGCCGGCAATACATTGCGCAGAAACATCCCCAGCAATGCGCCGCCAAAGACGCAGGTGAAGACGAACAAGGTGGTGAGAAAAACGTGCATGGCGCCTCCGCGATTTGCGAGGCAACAGCTTACCTTAAGTCAAGGAGATTGCGGCAGCCTGCGTTGCGGCGGACCTGCGGATGCGGCTTCAGACCGGGCCTTCCGTACGCTAAGCCCGCCTGGGGCTGCGCAGCACTCGAGCAGGCAAGAGAATGATGGCCTTCAGCAGCTCCAGGACGCCATCTACGGCGATTCCCACGATGCGGAAGGGAAGAAGCAGCAGCCAAACCAGCGGATACAGCACCAGCGCCAGCAACGCTACCGGCCAGCAGAAAACCAGCAACAGGCACCACAGCAGGAAAGTGAACATGAGTCCATCCTGTTCAAGATACGCTGACAGAGACGCCAAAGTTCCCTCGGCGGCCGGTCGCTCTTACGCGCGAGCATGCAACCTGTTTCCGCTACGTTGGTTCTAAAATCGTGCCGTGAAAGAAAGCCGCACCGCGAGACCCTTGCGATTCGTTCAGGCTGCGGTGGCACTCGTTCTTGCCGCATCGCTCTTCGCCTGGCTGCAGTTTCACACCCGCGACATCTGCTGCAGTGATTTCGATGGCTACTATCACATCAAGTGGGCGAGCCTGCTCGGGCAGGGCATCCGCCAGGGACACTTCCCGCCCGCGTTCACCTGGCTGCCTTTGACAGCATTGAACGCAGGCGCCTACGCCGACCAGCATCTGCTTTTTCATCTGCTGCTGATCCCGTTTCTGTGGTTTGCCGCGCCGGTGACTGCCGCCAAGATATCAGCGGTTTTTTTTGCCAGCCTCGCCCTGCTCGCCTGTTTCTGCCTCGTTCTGAGCTATCGCTTGGACCATAAATGGATCTGGCTGCTGGCGCTGCTCGGTTCATCATCACTTTTTCTCTTTCGCATGAGCATGACTCGCGCACAAAGCGTCTCAGTCACCCTCATTGCGCTAGGTATCTACCTTCTCTTTGAGCGGAAGTATCGCTGGCTGGCGCCGGCTGCATTTCTGTATCTCTGGACCTACAACCTGTTTGTGATTCTGGCGGCGATGGCACTTCTCTGGACCTTTGCCGGCTGGTGGAGCGAGCGCCGCTGGGATTGGCGTCCCGTTCTCTGGACTGTTCTCGGCCTCGCCGCCGGATTCGTCATCAATCCTTACTTCCCCAACGACGTGCGCCTCTTCTGGTTGCATGTGACGCACCGCGCCCCGCTGGCGCTCGGCCCCGGCGCGGGAAGCGAGTGGTACCCACTCAACGCGTGGGACCTGCTCGCGTTCAACGGGCTGGCATGTGCCCTGATGGCGGCCGGGTATCTGGCGTTTGGAAATCTTTTGGCTGCAGGCAGCCGCCGGCGGATGCAACGTCCGCTGTTTCTGCTGCTGCTGGCCACCATGCTGCTTGTACTGACGGCGCGCTCCAAGCGTTTTGTGGAGTACTGGCCGCCCATGGCGGTGCTTTTTGCCGCGTTCACCTTTCAGGCAGCGAACGGCCTGCGCGAGAGATCGCCGGCACGCTCAGATCGACCGGGAAAGAAGATTCGGTTCGCCGCTGCCGCTGTAGTGCTGGCGTCGCTGGCATATCAGGCACATCTTGCACGCCTGCTGATCGAGACACCGGTCGGGCCGGAGCAGTACCGCAACGGAGCACTGTGGCTGCGCGAGCATGCTCCGCCCGGCGCCATGATCTTCGATGCGTCATGGGACGATTTTCCCAAGCTTTATTATTACGACGACCAGTTCACGTACGTCTCCGGCCTCGACCCGTTGTATTTCGCCGTTCGCGATCCGAACCTGGCGGGCGCTTACCAGCGCATCGTGACCGGCAGAGACCGGTTCGCCGGGCCACGCATCCGCGATGCCTTCGGCGCGCAGTATGTTTTTCTGAGCGCGGCCGTGGCGCGTGACTTCTACACCTCTGCCATGCTCAGCGGGCAGTTCGAGAAGGTCTATTCCGATGAGCAGTGCATCATCCTGAAGGTAAGAGACATGGCGGCGCAGAGCGACTAAAGCACCGCTGTCTCGTGGATCAGCCGCCCTTCAGCGAATCGCGAGAGCGAAAGAATATTCGCGTCGATCAAGTCGGTCTTGCCGCTGAGGACCAGGTCGGAGAGGATCTTCCCGGTCGCCGGAGCGTGCATCACGCCATGCCCGCTGAAGCCGTTGGCCACAAAAAAACCGGGCACATCCTTCACCGGCCCCAGAACCGGATGATGGTCGGGCGTCATCTCATAGAGCCCAGCCCAGGCGCGTTTGGGATTGACCGCGAGATTTTCAAAGATGGGCACGCGCTCCGCGGCGCGGAGCAGGATCTTCTCGATGAAGCCGGGCTCGAAGTTGAGCTTGTAGCCCGGCGTCTCTTCCGGATCGTTCCATGCCAGCAGAAATCCCAGGTTCTCCGGCCGAAAATGGAAGCCATTGGACATGTCAATGATCATGGGCGCGGTGCGCGGAAACTGGTCGAAGGGCTCAGTGGGGACCAGCATGCGGCGCAGCGGCTCCACTGGCAGCTCCACGCCCACCATGCGCCCGATGGCGGCTGACCATGCGCCGGTCGCGTTCACGACCCTGCGCGTGCTGATCCTGCCCTTGCTGCTGATCACGGCGGTCACGCCGCTGTCATCGTGCTCGATGGCGGTGACCTCGGCCTCTTTCCATATCCTGGCGCCCTTTTCCAGAGCGCTTTGCATGAAGCCGTTCATCACGCTATAGGGATCCACGAAGCCATCGGTCGAGCAGAACGTGCCGCCCACAATGTCATCCGAGCGCAGTTGCGGGTACATGGAGCGGATCTCATCGGCCGACACGAAACTCACCGTCTTCAGGCCCATTGCGACCTGCCGTTCGTAGTTGGCGCGCAGGTAATTCATGTGCGCCGGGCTGGTGGCGAGGAAAAGATAGCCCTGTGCGCGGTAGTCGGCGGGATATCCCAGGGTTTCTTCGAACCTTGCGTAGAAGGGGATCGAGTAAAGCGACATCTGGATGTTCACCGGCGTGGAAAACTGCGCGCGCACGCCGCCCATGCTCTTGCCGGTTGAGCCCTTGCCCTGCTGGCTTTCGCGCTCCAGCACCAGCACATCGCGGCAGCCCGCCGAGGCCAGGTGCCAGGCGATGCTCGAACCCACAATGCCGCCGCCTATGATGACCACTTCTGCTTGCATGGAGACTTGTTCCAGCCAGCGATAGTAGCGGGTAAGCGCGCAGCCCGGCAACTGGGAGAAAATAGGTGGATGACCTGGCTGCGGTGGCTTGCGATTTCGTTCGGGCTGGTTTCGACCGCGTTTGCGGCACCGGCTCAGCAAGTCACAGCGCCGCATGTCAGCATCGAGCTGATTGCGGAGAACAGCGCGATCGAGCCTGGCCGCACTTTTTCCGCCGGCGTACTCTTCACCCTGGAAAAAGGCTGGCATGTCTACTGGCTGAATCCCGGCGACTCCGGCTCGCCGCCCAAGATCGAGTGGCATTTGCCCGCGGGGTTTCAGGCGGGAGACATCCAGTGGCCTGCGCCAAAGCGGCTGCCACTGCAGTCGCTGATGGATTTTGGATATGAGAATCAGGTGTTGCTCATGACTGCGATCTCTGCCCCAAAACAGCTGAACGCCGGCCCTGTGCCGCTGGCCGCGACCGTGAAATGGGTGGTCTGCAGCGAAGTCTGCATAGCCGGCAAGGGCGACGTTGCGCTCGCGCTTCCCATTGTGCGCACAGCGGCTCAGCCCTCCGCAGATCAGAAGCTCTTTCTCAGCACCCTCGAACAGCTCCCGAAACCAGCCCCGGCAACTTTGCACCTGCGCGGAGCATCGACAAGTGTTTCATTCGTTATCAGCGGACGCCGCTCGCGGCCAGTCCATAGCCTTGAGTTTTTCCCCGCTGAGCCGCTGCAGATCGAAAGCGCGGCGCCGCAGGCGCTGACACAAGAGCCAAATGGCCGATTTTGTCTTGCTGTGAAGAAGGCGGAGCAGATGACAAGACCGCTCGCCACTCTCAGAGGCCTGCTGGTGGTCGACGGCCAGGCCTACACCGTCGTTCTGCCGCTGACGGCAGGGAAGAAAAATTCCTGTTCACCCGTGCCCACACCGCGCATCTGATTTTGGTAGCATCTGTCTCTATCCCGAAGGAGGTTCCCATGAAACGCTCATTCTCCGTTGTCCTGACCGTGCTTGCACTCATTACGTCCGCACTCGCCGCCAAGGTCGGCGAAGCTGCCCCTGATTTCACCGCCGTGGACAGCAACAACAAGGTCCATAAGCTCTCGCAGTACAAAGGCAAGTTCGTCGTGCTGGAGTGGCACAACCAGGGCTGCCCTTATACCCGCAAGCACTACGAGAGCCACAACATGCAGAAGCTGCAGAAAGAGTGGACCGCCAAAGGTGTCGTTTGGCTCACCGTGATCTCTTCCGCACCCGGAAAGCAAGGCTATGTCGATGCCACTGATGAGAACGCCTATGTGAAGAAGATGGATGCTTCGCCCACCGCCGTTTTGCTCGATCCCAGCGGTGCGCTCGGCCATCTCTACGGCGCCAAGACCACGCCGCACATGTTCATCATCGACCCAAAGGGAACGCTGGTCTATAACGGCGCCATCGACAGCAAGCCGACGGCGGATGCCGAGGATATTCCCAGCTCCACCAACTACGTCACCGTTGCGCTGACCGAGGTCATGGCCGGCAAGCCGGTGAGCATGTCGGCCACGCAACCGTATGGATGTTCGGTGAAATATCCTGACTAGCGGACGGGCAGTGAAAGATGCTCGTGCACGATGCGCAGCGCCCCTGAGGGCTCTAGCCGGAAGACCTGCGTGGCGCGGCCGCCCTCGATCTCTTCCGTCGTCCGGTTGCCCAGCAAGCTGGCCACTTTGGTGGCGTGAAACTTGAAGACGTATGTGGCCACTGCCGTGTGGTCATCCAGCACGATCACTTCCAGCTGGCTGGTCTCTGCCTTCAGCACCGATTGCGTGTGAAAGTACTCGCGATGGCGGCGCGCTGCCGCCAGCCTTCCCGGCTCGGTGCGGGTGCTCTCTGAGCCAAAGACGCTGCTCTCATGCGCGTAGAAATCGGCCAGCTGTTGCGATGACTTGGAGGTGAACGCCAGCCAGAAGTGCTGGACCGCGGCGCCTACCTGTTCTGACGTGATCCTGCTCTTAACGGGCACACGATAATCTACATCGCAGCTCGCACTGCCGCCAGTTACTCTGGTCACCGCTTCGTTACTGGCGAGGTCCCTGCCGCAGCTCTTACTGGCCGGCGCCGAGCATCACGATCGGCATAGTGGGCGTGGCTGAGCCGGATTCGTTCTCGATGGTTACTGCGAAATTCTTGGCCTCCGTGCCCACAGGCAACGCGGGAGACTCGGGCGGCGCCAGCACCGCGCTGCCCTTGGCATCTGGACGGAAGACTCCGGCAGGGATCGGCGCGCCCTGATTAGGCAGCAGCCACAGCTCATAGGCTTTGTGCTCCGGCAGCGGCGCCAGATTGCTGGCCAGCAGCAGAATGCGTCCCGTGCGCGGCTGGTAGATGGTGCGGATCTGCGGCTGCGGCGGCGCGCCCGTCGAGACCAGTGTCACGCGCTGCGCGCTGGCATCGGTCACCATGCCGGCGATGGCGTGCATGCGCGCCGCTTCGCGCTGCGAGCGGTCGAGCATGCTCGCGAGTCCGTCATTGTTGCGCTTAAGCTCGATGTTCTCACTGATCAACAGCAGACTGAAGGCCACCAGCGCCAGCGAAGCGAACAGTGGTGCATAGCTCCACCACGGTCGTGCCAGCCTGACCGTCCTGCGCTCGGCCGCCCGCGGCTCGGCGGCGATCGCCTCCATCAGCCGCTGGCGCGAGCGCTGCGGTGGCGCGGCGCCCGCTGTGCTCAGCGCCATGGCTGCCACGCCCGCGCGCAGGTCCTGCAGGTCGCGGCGGCAGTCGCCGCACTGGCCCAGATGCCTTTCCAGGTTGGCCGCCGGGGTGGCATCGAGCGAGCCCAGCGCGTAGAGCGCCAGGTCTTCGGCCAGCTGCGGATGCACGGGTTGTCTTTCTTCAGCCATTGGATCTCAAGTCGCCAAACACTTGCGCATCGCGATCAGCCCGTTGCGGATGCGCGTCTTGATCGTCCCCAGCGGCTCACCGGTCTTCGCCGCGATCTCCGAGTGCGTCAATCCCTGGAAGAAAGCCAGCTCCAGCGCGCTGCGCTGCTCGGCGGGCATGGTTTGCATCACTGCCCGCGCCCGCTCGGCCAGCTGCTTGCGCGCCGCTTCGTCTTCCATCTCGGTATCGATTGCGATCATCACATCTTCCACGCCGCTCTCCGGACGCCGTTTGCGCAGCAGGTCGATGGAGCGATGGCGCGCGATCACCGCCAGCCATGCTCCCAGACTGCCGCGGTTGGCATCGAAGGCTCCGGGGTTGCGCCACAGCTGCAGAAAAACCTCTTGCAGCACATCTTCGGCCGCGGAGGATTCGTTGAGCACACGCAGTGCCACGGAGTACACGATGCCCGAGTAACGGTCATAGAGCTGGCCCATCGCCTGCTCGTCGCCCGCGCGGATTGCGGCCATTAATGCTGTGTCCTTTGGCCCTGCTTTTGCGCCCGACTGCACCTTTCCGGGGATTCCTTTCTGAGTACGCCATGCCCTGAGAGACCGGATTGTCTTTCACTGCCTCAGGTCGTACAATCCAAACGCTCGTAACCTGCGTACCCGATGCGGACGCAGGAACAGTAACCATAACCAATATCCCCACCGCGAGCAAGCGCAGCAGGGGGCAGATGCTGGGGCACTGAACAAAGGAGAAAAACATGAAGAGAGTTGTGGTAGCGATGTGTTTAGTCGGATTGCTGGCCATGGTGGTGAGCGCGGCAGGGACCAAAGGCACCTGGACCGGCTGGGTGGGCGATGAAAAATGCGGCGCCAAGATCAACGCCGACTGCTCCAAGAAGTGCGCGGATGCCGGCGCCAAGATGGTGTTCGTGACTGATACCGACAAGAAAGTCCTGGCGGTGGCGAATCAGGATGCTCTCAAAGGCCACGCCGGACATCACGTGAAGGTCACCGGCACCGTCGACAATGGCACCTTGACGATAGCCAGCATCAGCATGATGCCGGAAGAAAAAGCAGCCAGCCAGTAGGATTTTTGTCTTGGAAACGGCCGCGGGCGGAATGCCTGCGGCTTTTTTCTTGCTATTCGATCCCCAGTTGCTTGCGTGCTGCCGGACTCAGCCGCTCCGGCGTCCATGGCGGCGTCCATACAATATCGACTTTCACCTCGCTCACGCCCGGCAGCGAATGCACCCGCTCCTTCACCTGCTCGCTGATGCTGGCGTGCGCCGGGCAGCCGGGCGAGGTCATCGTCATCACCACCTCCACCGGCTGGGGCACGGAACCATCCCCCGCGCCCAGTTTGACCTCATAGATCAAACCCAGGTCGACGATGTTGACCGGGATCTCCGGGTCGTAGCACTGCTTCAGCGCGTCCAGGATCTGTTCCTGCGTGAGCGGCATCTTCCTCAACCTGATACAAAGTGTAACGGATTTCGCCGCCGTCCGTTGTCTCAATCCGCCTTAAGCACCGGCGACTCCTGCGTCGCGGGCTTGTCGGTCTCGTAGTGGATGATCCCGTTCTCGTTCACCCAGAAGGCGCGGTGCTCGGCGTCGAAGGTCTGCGGCGTCATGGTCAGCGTGTAGCTCTCTTTTCTGCCGTGAAAGCCCACGGTGTAATCGCCGCGGTTAGGGTCGACCATGCGGCGCGTGAACGAGCCCGAGCCCACCAGTCCCGCCAGAGTGGTCGCGTAGCTCGCGTGCTTCCGCTGGTAGAGTTTCTCCGCCATCACCGCGGTGCGCATGTAACCCAGCGCCGCGGCCTCCGCCTCCGAGTGCGCCGGATCGCCGGCGAACTTCGGCTGGTAGGCTTGCTGCGCCGCGGCCAGCGTGGCCAGTACCACGATCAGCAACACTGCCGGCGCACGTTGGTCCAGGCCTGGGATATGCACTGATGTCCTTTGCAGAGGGCGCAGATTCAGGATATCCTACGGCACGAGATGGAAAAAAAGAAAGCGGCAACCCGCAAACCCGCCATCCGCATCGCCGTCGTGGAAAACGACCCGCTGCGCTTCGTTGGCTTTCGCGCCCTATTCGACAGCGAACCCGATTTCGAGCTCTCTGCCTGCAGCCTGGCCGACCTTCCCGTCCGCCAGGATGTGGACATCGTGCTTCTGGGCAGCAAGACCGGGCAGAATCTCTTCGATGCCATGGCCAGCATGAAGGCGGCGCGTCCTGACCTGCGCATCATCATCACCGGCAGCGGCACCGAGGATGAGACCATCCTCAAGGCCATCGCCGCCGGCGCCAAAGGCTACATCGATGAAGCCGCCTCGCCCTCAGACTTCGCCATGGCGCTGCGCATCGTGAACCAGGGCTCGGTGTGGGCGCCGCGCCGCGTGCTCTCAACTTTTATCGAGCGCGTCAGCTCCAACCCGGGACGCATCTTCCCCGCCGGCCGCGTCACCTTCACTGACCGCGAAAAAGAAGTGCTCGAGCTGCTGGTCGCCGGCCGCTCCAACAAAGAGATCGGCTCCGCCCTGGGCATCGAAGAGCGCACTGTCAAGGCCCACGTCGCCAAGCTGATGCGCAAAGTCGGCGTGCAGAACCGCATCGCGCTCTCCGTCCACGCCATCACCAACTCGCTGGTCACCGCCAAGTGATCAGCCGCTTCGCCCGGCCGCGATAGCCGCGTGCGCTCTTATCCTGAAAGACCATCCGGCGCCGGACACGCAGTCGCCGCCGGATTTTTCGGCTGGACCCTCGACGCCTTCGATTTCTTCGTCGTCGTCTTTCTCTACGACATTCTGGCCGCGCAGTTCCACGTGAGCAAGGGCGCCATCATCGCCACCGTGGGCTACACGCTCGCCATGCGCCCCTTCGGCGCCTTCCTCTTCGGTCTGCTCGCCGACCGCTACGGGCGCCGCCGGCCCCTCATCGCCAACGTCATCTTTTTTTCCGTCATGGAGGTCGCCTGCGGCTTCGCGCCCAACTACCTCACCTTCGCCATCCTGCGGACCCTGTTCGGCATCGGCATGGGCGGCGAGTGGGGCATCGGCTCCTCGCTCGCCATGGAGAGCGCCCCGCCCCGCTGGCGCGGCATCCTCTCCGGCATGGTGCAAAGCGGATACTCCGTCGGCTTCCTGCTCGCCGCGTTGGCCTCCCGCACCATCCTGCCGCAGTGGGGATGGCGGGCCATGTTCTGGGCGGGCGCAGTGCCCGCGCTGCTTGCCTTCTACATCCGCCTGAAGGTCCCCGAATCCATGGCCTGGCAGCAGACCCGCACCCGCACCGTTCCTTTCATCCTGCAGGCCCTGGTAACGCACTTCGGCACCTTCGTTTACCTGGTGCTGCTCATGACGCTGATGATGTTCCTCTCGCACGGCACCCAGGATCTGTACCCCGATTTCCTCAAGACCGCGCACGGATTCTCCGCGGTCACCGTCGCCAACGTCACCATCGCCTTCAATATCGGCGCCATTCTCGGCGCCATCCTTTTCGGGCAATTTTCCGAGCGCATCGGCCGCCGCCGGGCCATGGGTGCGGCGCTCGCGCTCTCGCTCGCCGTCATCCCCTTCTGGGCCTTCGGGTCGACGCTGGGCGGGCTCGCCGCCGGGGCCTTCTTCATGCAGGTGGGGGTGCAGGGCGCCTGGGGCATCATCCCCGCCCATCTCAACGAGCTGGCGCCCGCATCCGCCCGCGGACTGGTGCCCGGCCTCGCGTATCAGCTCGGCGTTCTCTGCGCCTCGCCGGTCAATACCATCGAGCACCACCTTTATCTCCGCTTGGGATATCAGTGGGCCCTCGGCAGCTTCGAGATCGCCAACATCCTGCTGCTCGCCCTGGTGGTTGCGCTGGGTTCGGAGCGGAAGGGACGAAGCTTTGTCAGTCTCTAGCTCTGTTCCTGGTACTGAGAACCGAGTACTGCGAACTGAAAACAATTTTTCCGCCTCGCCGGATTGAAAACGGGGTTACACTCGCAGTATGTGTCGCTTCCGCGTGGTGGGTGTGCTGCTGGTCTGTTTTGGGTTTGCGGTCTATGCCGGGCAATCGATGCCGCCGGAGAAACCGGCGCCGGCCCCGCAAGCTCCGGCCGAGCTGGTGGAGCTGGTGAAGAATGATTTTGGCCCCGACTTCCGCATCGTGACCGAAGCGCCCTATGCGCACATCACCGGCGCCGTGCCCATGGACGGGGAGCCGACAGAGTGGAAGCCGCTGCTGACGGGCGACTTCAATGGCGACGGCATCGAGGACGCGGTCATCATCGCCCGCAACAAGAACCCGCTCATCGGGGCCGAGGCCTTCAAGTACAAGGTGGATGATCCGGCCAGCGGCTACTACCACTGGGATTCGCCCAAGATCACGGTCACCTTCAACAGCGACGATCCGGTGCACAACATGCACCTGCTCATCATCCACGGGGCGGGGCCGCAGGCCTGGCGCTCGCCCAACCCCAAAGAGAAGTTCGTGATCATCAATGTGCCCTTCGAGCAGGTGACGCTTTCGCGCACCATGCTGAAGAAGACGCCCATCGATGCCATCCGCGTGGAAGAGAGCGACACCATCAGCTCGGTCATCTTCTGGGACGGCAAGCGTTACCGTTATCTGCCGGGCGGCGGCGCCGAGTAACAGTTCGCGCCGGCTGAGCGCTTATAATCTCAATCCATGAATCTGGAAGAGAAGCTCGCGGAGCTGAAGCGCCGCGACGCGCTTGCCGAGGCCGGGGGCAGCGAAGAGCGCCGCGCACGCCAGCATAAAGAAGGCAAGATGAGCGCCCGCGAGCGCATCGAGTTTCTGCTGGATGAGGGCAGTTTCGAAGAGACCGACAAGCTGGTGACCCACCGCTGCGAAGATTTCGGCATGGCGGAGCAGCGGCCGTACGGCGATGGCTTCGTCACCGGCTACGGGCGCATCGAGGGCCGCCTGGTCTTCGCCTTCGCGCAGGATTTCACCGTCTTCGGCGGCTCGCTTTCAGAGGCGAACGCGGCCAAGATCTGCAAGCTGATGGATATGGCGATGCGGGTAGGCGCTCCCGTCATAGGATTGAATGATTCGGGCGGCGCGCGCATCCAGGAAGGCGTGCGCTCGCTGGCTGGCTACGCCGATATCTTTCTGCGCAACACGCTGGCCTCGGGCGTCATCCCGCAGATCTCGGCCATCATGGGGCCGTGCGCCGGTGGCGCGGTGTATTCGCCGGCCATCACCGATTTCATCGTGATGGTCGATAACACCTCGTACATGTTTGTGACCGGGCCCGACGTCATCAAGACGGTGACCCACGAAGAGGTGAGCAAAGAGCAGCTGGGCGGGGCGGGCACGCACAATGAGACCTCAGGCGTAGCGCACTTTCGCGCTCACGATGACGCCGAGAGCCTGTCGCTCATCCGCGAGCTGCTGAGCTTTCTGCCCTCGAACAACGTGGATGATCCGCCGAGGAAGACTTGCACCGACCCGGCAGACCGGGCCGACGCAAGATTGGACACGCTGGTGCCGGCGGAGTCGAACAAGCCCTACGACATCAAGGACGCGATCCACGCCATCATGGATGATGGCTACTTTCTCGAGGTCCACGAGCACTTTGCCAAGAATATGGTGGTGGGGTTCGCGCGGCTAGATGGCCGGCCAGTCGGGATCGTCGCCAATCAGCCGGCGTTCTTGGCAGGCACGCTCGACATCAACGCCTCGGTGAAGGGCGCCAGATTCGTCCGCTTCTGCGACGCGTTCAATATCTCGCTTATCACCTTCGAGGATGTCCCGGGATTCCTGCCGGGAACGCAGCAGGAGTACGGCGGCATCATCAAGCAAGGGGCCAAGCTGCTTTATGCGTTTGCCGAGGCGACGGTGCCCAAGATCACCATCATCACGCGCAAAGCTTACGGTGGCGCATATTGCGTGATGGCGAGCAAGCACATCCGTACCGATGTGAATTACGCCTGGCCGACGGCCGAGATCGCGGTCATGGGGCCAGAGGGCGCGGTCAACATCGTCTACAAGCGCGAGCTGGAAAAAGCGAAGAACAAGGAAGAAGAGCGGGCGAAGCGCATCGAAGAATTCCGCGAGAGGTTTGCCAATCCTTATGTCGCGGCGGAGCGCGGCTACGTGGATGCGGTCATTCGGCCGAGCGAGACGCGCAAGAAGCTGATCCAGGGGCTGGCCATGCTGGAAGGCAAGCGCGACAAGAACCCGCCGAAGAAGCACGGGAATATCCCGCTCTAAGCCGGGTCAATCGTCAGAAGAGCCGGGGATGGGGGGACAGTCGCGGTTCGCCGGCCCGTTGCGGTTCTGGCGGACCACGCCATCCTCTGCAGCAAAGAAGTGCCGGAACCCGGTGCTGGGCGTGAGGGGATCGGCGTTCAGCTCGAAGCCTTCGGGCGGGCCGCTCTGGGTGGTGTGCTTGTCATCCAACACGCCGGGATCCTCTGTCCTCTGCAGCGAAAAGGCATAGCCGTTCTTCGTGCCCGCCGCCAGCGTAGCATCGACGAACCCGGCATTCTGCTCTGAGTTCGCACCGGAGACCGGCGGGCCCAACTGTTGCAGGCTGCCGGGATAATGCCCATAGGCCGCTTTGTAAGAGTTCGCTGCACTCACGATTACGCGGATGGAACTGACCGCCGAGGCCTCATTGGCGGAGATGCGGGCGCGCAGAAGATTGGGGATCACGATAGCCGCGACGATGAGCAGAAAGGGAATGGCGAGAAAGAACGCCACGATGATGGCGACGATCACGATGACTTTGGTGGCGGAGGTCTTGGAGGCGGGCGCGGGCGGGGCCGAGACGGCGGGCGCCAGGGGCGCGGCGGCCAAGGCGGCGCCACAGTTTGCGCAGAAGCGAGCATCCTCAGCAGTTTGCACGCCGCACGTGGGGCAGAGTCTCATGCGCACATAACTATGCCAGCGCGGGGGCAAAAGTCAAATCAATCGGGAGAATCAAAAATCTAGAGATGGGCAGGCAAAAATAAAGAATCCCGAGGTGCTGTGGGCCTGTTCCTCTCAGCCAGTAGCTCGCGTTTTAGACCCTCGCAGACCTGCTCTCGCCACCTGGGCCAGCTTGCACCGACCCCTGCCGCGTGCGATCTATGCTCGGGCTCCGGGCTCACCGCCAACCGGAAAAACCGACTCACGCCTCGGGACTCTGTCTTGCCTTTGACTTTTTTCCTGTTCTTCTCAACCAGCGGGTTGCTATAGACCCTTGCCGACCTTCCGTCCTTTGTTTATGCCACGCTTGCGGGCGTGGCTCCCATCAGGATTGCGGTCCTGATGGTTCAAGTCCCCAGATGCCGCACACCTGAGAACCTTTTGACGGTGATCGAGGCTCGAGCCCCGGACGCGCCACCAACCGGAAAAACTTAGGAAATGTCAAAGAACGAGTGTGAATCTACTCCCACCATTTTTTATGTCAATATTTTTTTCGCGATTTTATTTCGTTTGTTTTCAGCAGCTTGCAGACCGTCCACAAGCGCCTGTTGCGCGACTTGTGCAGCCTGATTTCAGAATCAGACACCAAGCCATTTGTAATCAGCAATTTTGCAGTGTTGGAAGCGCTGAAAGCCGAGAAGGTCGCGATGCAGTGAAAATTTCAGCTGTGTAAAACGCGAGTTCGGCCTTTAATGATGCGAAGTTGAGATCGTGGAGACATGAGAAACCTGGGCCGATCTGCTAACCGGCGAGAGCCTGATTGAACTTGGCGACGGCATGGTCGAGCGTCTTTTTCAGCTCGGCTGTGAAATACTCCTGCTCCTGGGCCAGCTTGGGGCCGGGAACGGCAAATTCGCCTTCCAGCCGGCAATACCCGCCGCCTCCGAGCCCCTGCGCGGAGTGCAAGAGAGCATCCGGAAGGACGCCGAGGTACTGGCAATCCCATGGATCAGCGAGCCAGAGCCTGGCATCGGGCTTCCTCGAGCGCAAGCCGAGCCAAAACAGCTTCTTCTTGAGAAAATCCTGCAACTGCCCGGGGTCGGCTTCGAGGAAATAGACTTTGCCGGTCTTGAAATTCATGCGCCGGCTGGAGACCTCAATGGGCAAGCGCTTGCCCGACTTCAGGAACTCAAGCCTGCCAGCGTCGGCGGCCAGGCGCACGGCATTGATGGCGACGCTCTCGGCATGCTCGGGAGCGAGCGAGGGAAGCACTTGCACCATGACTTGGGAGAAATTTGCGGCAAAGTCGGCACGCAGACCGGCGGAGGGGTCGGAAAGAAGATGAATAGTACCGTGGAGCACATGCAAGTCGGCGCCGGAGGTGGACTTGTGAAAGGGCCACTCCAGCTCGAAGCGCAGGGGAAGCCCGCCCAGAGTGACGAAGGCAGCCGGGTCGGGAGTCTGGCGGCGGTTTTCGGCGGCTGAGGGCATGGGCAACAGATAGTTTATCGCGCCGGTTTCCGCTTGCGGTGGTTTTGCCATTGCGCTCGAACCCCGGTGTTGGCATGATGGGCGCGGAGGTATGAGTTCCTCATGAGCGCTAATGTTGCCTTGTTGGCTGAGGTCCCACTGTTCCAACTGCTCGACGAAACTGAGCGAACCACGCTGGCCGAAATCCTGGATGTCCAACGCTTTGACAAGGGCGACACCATCTTCACTTACGGAGATGCGGGCGATTCGCTCTACATCGTGACCAGCGGCAGCGTGGAAGTGTTCGTGGAGAACACGGAGGGAGAGAAGATCATCCTGGGCGAAAATTTGCGGGGCGATCTGTTCGGAGAGATCTCGCTGCTCGACGGCGGCGCGCGCACGGCGACAGCGGTGGCGGTGGATGACACCGAGACGCTTTCCCTCAGCCGGGAGAACCTGCTGGACCTGATCGCGCAACATCCACACGCGGCGATGGACCTGCTCACGGTGATGGGACGCCGGCTGCGAGCGACAGACGAGCTGCTGCGCACCCACGTAACGCGCAACATCAATGTTGAGGAAGAAGAGCGGCTGACGTTCGGGCAGCACATCGCCGACAGGGTGGCATCGTTTGGCGGATCATGGCCATTCATTTTCATTTTCGGCATGGTGCTGGTGGTATGGGTGATCGTGAACAGCGCGATGGTGCTGAGGAATCCGTTCGATCCTTATCCATACATTCTGCTCAACCTGTTTCTCTCCATGCTGGCGGCGGTGCAGGCTCCGGTGATCATGATGTCGCAGAACCGGCAGGCGGCCAAAGACCGGCTGAAGGGCGACCTTGATTACCAGGTAAACCTCAAGGCCGAGCTGGAAGTAGCGCAGCTGCACAGCAAGGTGGACCGCATCTACGAAGAGATGCAGTCGGCCTTCGCGCGCATCTACAAAGCGCAAGGCATCGTGCCGGAGTCGAAGCGGCCGACCAAAGTCTAACGGCACTGCAACTACAATCATTGCGTGCATCTGGATGACACGATCGTGGCCATCTCCACGCCGCCTGGCCGCGGCGGAATCGGCGTGGTGCGGCTGGCTGGCGCGCAGGCGCTGGCGATCGCCGAGCCGATGCTGCGCCTGCGGCATCCGCTTGAAGCGCAGCATGCGGTGGTTGGCGAACTGATCGAGCCGCAGAGCGGCGAGCGGCTGGATGAGGTAGTGGTCACTTTGTTCCAGAAGCCGCACTCTTACACCACAGACGACATGGTTGAGATCTCGGCGCATGGCGCTCCGGTGGTGCTGCGGCGGGCGGTTGAACTGGCGATGGAGCGGGGAGCGCGGCTGGCCGAGCCCGGCGAGTTCACCATGCGAGCCTTTCTGCATGGCAGGCTCGACCTCACACAGGCGGAGGCAGTGCGCGACCTGATCGAATCGCAGACGTTATTTCAGGCGAAGGTGGCGTCGCAGCAGCTCGAGGGCGCGTTGAGCAAGCGGTTGAAGCCCATCAAACAGAGGCTGGTGGAGCTGATTGCCACGCTCGAAGCAGGTGTGGACTTTGCCGAGGATGACGTGGCGGTGCTTCCGGCGGAGCAGATCCTGGCACGAATAGCCGAGGTGCAGACGCCGCTCGAGGCGCTCGCCGGCTCCTTCGCATACGGAAAACTGGTGCACGAGGGATTGAGCCTGGCAATCGTGGGACGGCCGAACGTGGGGAAGTCGAGCCTGTTCAACCGGCTGGTGGAACGCGAGCGGGCGATCGTGACCTCAGCGCCGGGAACGACGCGCGATCTGGTGAGTGAAACGGTCGCGCTGGAGGGAATCCCGGTGAGGCTGACGGATACAGCGGGAATCCGTGCGGCCAGCGATGAGGCTGAGAGCATGGGGATAAAGAAGTCTTACGAGGCGGTGACAGAGGCCGATCTGGTGTTGGCGGTACTGGATTGCTCGCACAACGGGAGCACCGGCGAAGATGATGAAGAGCTGCAGAAACGGCTGGAAGAGCGGCCACATCTGGTGGTCTGGAACAAAGCAGACCTGCTGCCAAACCGTCCAGCCCGCAACGACAGATTGTTGGTCTCGGCGCTGACGGGGGAAGGTATTGCTGAGCTGCGACAGGAGATCTTGCGGCGAGTGGGCGGCGAGCACGGCGCCCAGCTAGAAGAGGGAATGCTGACGAACCTGCGGCAGCAGGGCCTGGCGCGCGATTCGCAGCGGGCGCTCGCCGCAGCCGAGAGCGCGGCCCGCAATTCCATCCCGCACGAGATGTTGCTGCTGGACCTTTACAATGCGCTGCGCCCGCTCGATGCCCTGACCGGGGCGACCACCACGGACGACATCCTCGACCTGATCTTCAGCAGCTTCTGCATCGGGAAGTGAGGGGGAGCTACTTGGGGAAATAGATCTCGGTGGGTTTCTCGAGCTCTTTTTCCGGATGCTGCCAGTCTGTGCCCTCTACGGCGGTGGCGACGACATCCACCATGCCGGCGATGTCGTTGGGATCATCCTGGTCGCGGTTGTAGGTGGCCGCCTGCTTTTCTGGGCCGTCGCCGAAGGGGTCGAGCAGCTCCAGCTGCTTCACGAAGAACCAGCGCTGGCCGGTGGGCGCGAGCATCTCGTCATAGACCATGCCGCGATAGAGATAAGCATGGCCTTTCCACAGCAGCATCAGCGGACGACCGGTGCGGGGAGCATCGATCATGGCGTCCATCTCTTCCGGAGCGCCGGCGACGGTGGTGGCTTCCAGGCGGACCTTGCGGCCGTCTTCGAGGATGTACACGCCGTTGATCAGCTTGCGGAGCGAGCTGAGACTGGCAGAACCATCTTTGCAGACCTCGCCACCATCGGCCTTGAGGACCCAGTAGCTTTGCGGCAGTGGGACCTTCTGAGTCTGCAAGATGGTCTCAAGACTGGCGGCCCAGGCCCAGTTCTCGCACTTCTGACGGGCGGGAGCGGTGGAGACGAGATCTTTGATCTCGACCTTCTGGTCGGGGCGCAGCATGCGGCTCTCGCCCTTCATCTGTCCCTTGCGCCAGAAGAGTATGAAGCTGAACGGTCCGGCGCAGAGCGGCAGGGCCAGCGCCAGGATGAGCGCCGCGAGGATCCAGGGCCGAAGGCGATGCATGAGAGAACTATAACCTCAAACCCTCAGGCGCGGCAGACGAGGCATCAGAAAGGCAATTGGCGGCGCTACTTGCGCATGCTCGCCAGGGCCTCGCGGAAGAGCACGTCGAAAGGTTTTCCTCCGCCGTTGCCGGAGCCAATCTTGTTCAGGGCGCGCTCGGCTGCGGTGCGTTGGTAGCCAAGATTGACAAGGGCCGAGATAACGTCTTCCTCGAGGGGCGAGACGGCCGGTCTTGCAGGCGCGGCGGCAAACTGCTCCAGCTTGTCGCGCAGCTCCAGCACCATGCGCTCGGCGGTCTTCTTGCCGATGCCGGGCGTGCGCGTAAGCGAGGCCACGTCATTATTGCGAATGGCCCTGACCAGCGCCTCGGCCGACATGCCGCTCAGAACCGTGATGGCCAGTTTGGGGCCGATGCCGCTGACACCGATCAGTTTTTCGAAAAGCTGCTTTTCTTCACGGCGCAGGAACCCGTACAGGGCCAGCGCATCCTCGCGCACATGCGTGTGCACGTGCATCGAAACTTCCGAGCCGGCCTGCGGCAGATCGGAAAATGTAGGGACGCTGATATTGAGCTCATAGCCCACGCCTCCAGCCTCGATGATGATGCTGTTGGGATGCTTGGCGAGGAGGTTACCCCGCAAGTGGGCGATCATAGCGGCTACGTCCGCCGCCGATAGAGAATGCTGAACTCGAACCCTGGCGGCGGGGGGAAAAGTTCGTGGATCTTCTTCAGCCGCTCGGCGAGCGAGGGCGGAGCGAGCAGCGGATACTCCCGCTCGCGCAGCTCGTAGTAATCCACATCGAGGCAGAGCGAAAGCAGATAGATGGAGATGGCGTCGGAAAAGGCGGCGGCGAAATAATCGTTCTTCGCTTTTTCCGCCCCGGCGCCATTGACCGTGGCCAGCTTGCGGGCCTCGTGGGCGTCGAGCGAGGTCTCGCCGCGGACCTTCTCTTGCGCCTGCCGCCAGACCAGATCAGCGAAGGCCTGGGAGACGCCGGCGCGATCCACAAAGGCGTGGCCGACGTTGATGTACAGCTCGAAGGCGACGGAGAACTTGTCATCCATCAGCCGCGTGGAGATGAAGATGCACTGCGAATCGCCGCTGCTGATGTTGCGGTGGCAGACCGACTTGTCGCTCAGGGCAACGTCGTAGCGCTCGGCGATGAGCGTCTCTTCCCCGTCGCTGACGGTCAGGGGGACAAAGTAAAACGCCTTCCTGGCGAGCGCCGCCGCAATGGCGCGCGGAATCGCCGTGACCATGCGCTCCAGGTCGTGCGGGGCGACGGCGGTCTCTCCCAGTGCGGCGTAACAGACGCCGTTGAGCGCCTGGGAGACCGGCGCCGAGGCGATGACCTGCGCCGCAGTGCGCGTAGGCGCTGTCGCCTGCATGGTTTCTGCTTCGGCCACGGGACAATTGTAGCGCAGCCAGCGAGGAGGCTGGTGCCGCGCGGAAGAGGCTCCGGTAAACTCGTTGGGATGCAATCCGCCACGCCCAAGCAGGCCCCACGACCGGTCATCGTGGGTACAGCGGGCCACATCGACCACGGCAAGACCGCCCTGGTGAAGGCGCTCACCGGAATCGATGCCGACCGGCTGGCTGAAGAAAAACGGCGGGGCATCACCATCGACCTCGGCTTTGCGCACCTCGAACTGGCCGGCCCGGGAGGAGAACTTTTGCGGCTGGGATTTGTCGATGTTCCCGGCCACGAGCGCTTTGTACGCAATATGCTGGCCGGCGCCGGCGGCGTAGACCTGCTCCTGTTCGTGGTTGCGTCCGATGAGGGCATCAAGCCGCAGACGCGCGAGCACTTTGCCATCTGCCGGCTGCTGGATGTCCGGCGCGGGATCACCGTGCTGACCAAGGCTGATTTGGTCGATCGGGAGACTCTGGACGTGCTGCGGCTGGAGCTGGGCGATTTTCTGCGCGGCTCGTTTCTCGATCCCGCCAGCGCACCGATGGTCGCAGTCAGTTCCAGGACGGGGCAGGGAATAGAGGAATTGAAGCGCGAGATGGGTCGGCTGGCGGCCGAGATGCAGGTGAAGGATTCTTCAGCGCTCTTCCGTTTGCCCATCGACCGCGTCTTCACCATGAAGGGCTTCGGCACGGTCGTAACCGGCACGCTGATCTCAGGCAGCATCGCCAAAGACGCTGAGGTGGAGATCTTTCCGGCCAAGGCGCGCGCACGTGTGCGCGGAGTGCAGGTGCATGGCAAGGCGGCGGAGCGCGCGGTGGCCGGCGAGCGGACCGCGCTGAATCTTGCGCTCGAGCGGTCATCCGCGGAGCTCACGCGCGGCATGATGCTGGCTGCGCCGGGAAATCTTGCGGCGACAGACGAGATGGATGTTTCGCTCTTTCTGCTTGCCGATGCGAAGCCGCTGCGCAACCGGGCCCGAGTTCATCTCCACCTTTATTCAGCCGAGACCATCGCCGAGGTGGTACTGGTCGAAAAGGAGCTCAAGGCGGGCGGAGAATCTTTTGCGCGGCTGCGCCTGGCAGACCCGATACTGGTGCTGCCGGGAGACCGCTTCATCATCCGGCAGTTTTCTCCGGTGGTGACCATCGGGGGCGGCGTGGTGCTCGATGCCGCCCCGCTGGGAAAGCGCCATAAAGACGATGACCGCGCGCTGGCTGTCTTGGCTGGTCATGACCATGGCAAGATTCTGCTCGAGCGCATCATGCGGCGCGGAGCCGCCGGCCTTTCCATCCGGCAGCTGGTTTCGGAGACTGGCTGGAAGCAGGAGGTGCTGGAGCGGCTGGCGCGGGAACGGGAAAGCGCAGGCGCCATCGTCCGCGCGGGAGATTTGCTGTTGGATACTGCGCAGCTGGAAGCCATCAAGCTGCTGCTGATGCAAACAGTCGCGGAGTTTCACCAGAGATCCCGGCTGGCGACGGGCATCGGCAGGGAAGAGCTGCGCGAGCGGCTGCGATTTCCTGCGCCGGCATTCACCGCGGCGCTCGACTCATTGGTCGCAGCCAGAAAGCTGGACCTTGCCGGCGAGCAGGTGCATCTCCCCGGCCGCGGAGTCGTGATGAAAGATGAGGAGGCGGCAGCCAAGCAGGTCATAGAAGATGCGTTCAGAGCAGCCGGGCTCAAGGCCCCCTCGCTCAACGACGTGCTGGCGGGACTCAAAGTCGACAAAGCCAGCGCGCAGAAGCTAGTGACGCTGCTGCTGCGCGAAAAACAGCTCATCAAGGTGAACGAAGAGTTGGTCTTTCACCGTCAGGCGCTGGAAGAACTGCGGGCGATCATGAAAGCACAGAAGAGCAAGTCGGAAAAGATCGACATCGGCCAGTTCAAAGACCTTATCGGCGTCACTCGCAAGTACGCCATCCCGCTGCTCGAGTATCTGGACCGGGAGCGCGTCACCCGCCGCGCGGGCGATGCCAGAGTGATTCTCTAAACATGGGACAAACCAGGATCAGAATTATCGGCGGCGGCCTGGCGGGCTGCGAAACGGCGCTGCAGTGCGCGCGACTAGGTCTGCGGGTCGAGCTGTGCGAGATGCGACCCAAGCAGCAGACGCCGGCACACCGGACGGCGGAGCTGGCCGAGCTGGTTTGCTCCAACTCGCTTAAGAGCGAGAGCGAGTTCACCGCGCCCTGGCTGCTGAAGCGCGAAATGCGCCTGGCTGGCTCGTTCCTACTCGAATGCGCCGACCGGGTCACGGTCCCGGCCGGTCATGCCCTGGCCGTGGACCGCGTGGCGTTCGCCAGCATGGTCACCGAACTGGTGGGCTGCAAAGGTCTTATTACGCTGCGACGGGAGGAGGTGCCAACCATCCAAGAGAATGATGGCATCACCATCATCGCCAGCGGGCCGCTCACCTCCCCGGCCTTGTCGCAGGAGATCGCCCGCCTCAGCGGCGCCGAGCACTTCTATTTTTACGATTCCATCAGCCCCATTGTGGAGGCGGAGTCAATCGACCGCTCGCGAGTCTACATGGCGGCCCGCTACGACAAAGGCACCGCCGACTACATCAACTGCCCATTCACCCAGCAGGAGTACGACCGATTCTACGATGCTTTGATCGGCGCGCAATCGGCTGAAGGCAAGGATTGGGAGCATCTGAACTACTTCGAGGGTTGCCTGCCCATCGAAGAGATCGCGCGCCGTGGGCGCGATACGCTGCGCTTTGGTCCGATGAAGCCGGTGGGCCTGAGTGATCCGCGGAGCGGCGAGCGGCCTTATGCCGTGGTTCAACTGCGGCAGGAAAATCAGCGCGCAGACTCTTACAATCTCGTCGGCTTTCAGAACCATCTCAAGTTCGGCGACCAGGCGCGTGTGCTGCGGCTCATACCAGGGCTGGAAAGCGCCCGCTTCCTGCGCTACGGGCAGATCCACCGGAACACCTATATCCAGAGCCCGTCGCTCCTGCAGCCGACGCTGCAGATGAAGATGCATCCGCAGGTGCTGTTTGCCGGGCAGATCTGCGGCGTGGAGGGCTATGTCGAATCCATGGCCACCGGCCTGTTGGCTGGGTGGAGCGCCGCAGCCCTGGCACGCGGCATTGAGCCTGAGCCGCCGCCACGCGCCTCCGCCCATGGCTCGCTGGTGCATTACATCACGCAGACAGAAGCCGGCAACTTTCAACCTGCGAACATTACCTTCGACCTGCTGCCGCCTCTAGAGGAAAGAGTGAAGGACCGTCAGCAGCGTCACCGGGCGCAGTGCGAGCGCGCGATCACGGAATTCGTCATCTGGTTCCAAAGCCGTCAGACCGCGCTGCAGGCGAGTAGGGGATAGCGCACCGCAAGTAGGTTATTGACTCGCATTGCTTTCGAGGCTATGGTTGCAACCCAATGCCCGCGCCCGCACAACCGCTCAGCGCCGCAGACGTGATCGCGCCCGCCTTTGAGCGCATGAAGACGCAGCTGTTTTCGCCGTTCCGCTGGGGCTATTGGCTGCGCATGGCAGTGGTTGGCTTTTTGGCCGGAGAGACTGGTGGCGGATTGAATTTCCCCTCGAGCTTCAATATTTCGGAGCGCTCGGGCAGCGGGCGTCACTTGCTTGCGGCGTCAGATCTCCCTTTCCGCTGGGGACCGGGGATGCTGCCCTGGCTGATCGTTTTGGCGGTGGCCGTGGTCGCGCTCATCTTTGTCTTCCTGTATCTGCACAGCATTTTCCGTTTCATTCTTTTCGATTCTGTGCTCATCGGAGACTGCAGCATTCGCCGCATGTGGACGCGCCGTCAGGAGATCGGCCAGCGATACTTCCTGTGGCTCATCTTCTTTCAGCTCGGTGTCCTTTTCATATTCTGCCTGGTCGTGGGTATACCGTTGCTGAGTTGGTGGAGGAGCGGGGTCTTTGAAAATCCTCAGGCACATCTTGGGACATTGATCGGCGGAGGATTGCTGCTACTGCCGATAATTCTCCTGCTGGCAGCGATTGCCGCCGTCATCACAGTCATCGTTCGCGATTTTCTGATCCCAAGAATGGCGCTGGAGGGTCTGTCGGTGGGCGAGGCATGGAGTCAGGCGAAACCAGGTTTGGCGGCCGAAAAAGGAAAGATGGTCGTTTACTTCCTCCTGAAGCTGTTGCTGAACATCGCCTTCAGCATCGCTCTGGGGATCGCCAGCTTTCTGGTGATTCTGGTGCTGATGATCCCGGCGGTTATCATCGGTGCGCTGTTCTTTGCGGTGTTTTCCAGCGGCGGCGCCAAGGGGGCTGCCATGGCTGTTTTGGTCGTGTTGATCGGTCTTCTGGTGCTGGCCTTTGTGGCGCTGATCATCTTTTTTGTTATCGCGCTCTTTTCTGTGCCTGCCGCTGTCTTCTTCCAGTCCTATGCGCTCTACTTTGTGGGCTCGCGTTATCCGGCGCTCGCCAAGCTTCTCTGGCCTGAGCAGCCGGCGCCGCCTGTGTCGCCTCCGGCTCCGCTGCCACTCGTGCCTGGGCCGCCCGCAGAGCCTGCTCCCGCATAGCAGAAGGCTCGTCCTGGCAGCGATGCGATTGACTTACCGCGCCCGCACATCCTAAGATTGCGGGCCACCATCAAAGGGGCTCTTGCGTGATAGGCCGTACCATATCTCATTACCGAATCCTCAAGAAATTGGGCTCCGGGGGCATGGGTGTGGTCTATGAGGCAGAAGACATCAACCTGCACCGGCGGGTGGCAGCCAAGTTTCTTCCTGAGAATCTCTACAGCGACGCCAAAGCGCTCGAGCGCTTTGAGAGGGAGGCGCGCGCCGCGTCTCTGCTAAGTCACCCCAACATCTGCGCCATCTACGAGATCGAAGAAGATAACGGCAAGCCCTTCCTCATCATGGAGCTACTGGAGGGCGAAGATCTCAAGCACAAGATGCACGGCGTTCCGCTGGAGTTCGACGAGGTGCTGGACATCGGCAGCCAGGTCGCTGACGCGCTCGATGCCGCGCACACTGAAGGCATCGTGCATCGTGACATCAAGCCGGCAAACATTTTCGTCACCAGAAGGGGGCAGGTCCGTCTGCTCGATTTCGGTCTGGCCAAACTGACCGCAGCCGACAACAGCACGCTCACCGACCTGCATGGCGACGTCGCGGTGCAGGAGCACCTGACCACGGCGGATGTGATCCCGGGAACAGCCGTCTACATGTCTCCCGAGCAGGCACGCGGCGAAGAGCTCGACGCGCGCAGCGATATTTTCTCCTTCGGCGTCGTGCTCTATGAAATGGCCACCGGTCACAAACCGTTCAGCGGCAAGAATGTGCTGTTCACGCTCGATGCCATCCTCACGCAGAAGCCGGTCACCCCGCTCAAGCTGAATCCCAAGTTGCCGGCCGACTTCGAGTCCGTGGTCGGCAAAGCGCTGGAGAAAAAGAAAGAACACCGCTACCAGACCGCTCACGCTCTGCACGACGACCTTATCCGGCTGAAGCGCGACAGCGAGTCCACACTCACCGACATCGGAGGCAAGACCCTGACGGCCCGTCGCTCGGCCCGTCGCACCTTTGGCTGGTGGGACCGCCGTCATGTCTACCTGCAGCTCGGTATCGCTGCTGCGCTGGTCTTCATCCTGCTTGGCATTACTCTGTGGTGGGCGGGGCGTGGCCGCTATATGCAGGCAGGCGGCACCGCGCACAGCAGCATTGCCGTGCTGCCCATGATGAGCATGGACCCGGGGGGCAATACCGAAGGTTTGAGCATGTCTCTTGGCGACGCGGTCTCCGGGGCCCTCATGCACGCGCGCTATCTCGATGTGCACCCGGCAGCCGCCAAGCTCCCTGACCCGGATGGAGATCCGCAGAAGGCCGGAACGGCGCTGGGAGTCGAGATCGTCGTTGCCGGCCACTATGCCCACGAAGGCGGCCAGCTCAAAGCTACTCTGCAGGCGATCGATGTGAAAGCGAACCGCCTGCTCTGGCAGAGCACGGTCAGCGCGCCCAACGCTGAATCGCTGCAGGAGAAAGTGACGGCAGAGATCCAAAAAAACCTGCTGCCTGCTTTGGATAAGCCGGGGGCTCTATCGCGCACGCGCTGAACCCGCGGCTCAGGTCTTCGGCCGCGTTTTGATCCAGATGGGCGTTCCCACAAAACCAAACTTCCGCCGGATCTGGTTCTCGAGGAACCTTTCGTAGGAAAAGTGCAGCTTGATGTTGCGGTCGGTGAAGAGGATGAACGTCGGCGGTGCAACGCTGGCCTGCGTCATGTAATAGGTCCGGACCCGGCGCGAGGCGGGAACACCGGCCCGTTGAAAATCGACCTGCTCAAGAAAACGGTTCATCTCAGAAGTCGAGATGCGCTTGCGCCGCTCAGCCGCGACTCTTGCGATGACCTGGAAGACCTGCTCGATGCCCTTGCCTTCCGCCGCTGCAGCGAAGACCATCGGCGCGTAATTGAGAAACTTGAGTACACGCCGCGCCTGCTGCTCGAAGATGTTCTTTTCGGCCGCCGGCCGCCCGTCTTTGCGGTTGGTCGTGAGCAAGTCCCACTTGTTGACTATCACGATGAGCGAGCGGCCGCTCTCGTGGGCATATCCGGCGATGGTCGCATCCGACGCCGTCACGCCCTGCGAGGCATCGACCACCAGCAGCGCAATGTCGGCAGCTTCAAGATGTTTTCGCGCCATCACTACCGAAAGCTTTTCTGCCATCAATTTGGTCTTGCCCTTACGACGGATTCCGGCCGTATCAATGAAGCGGTAGCGGTGCGTGCCTCGCAGCACGACTTCATCCACCGAATCGCGCGTAGTCCCCGGGACGGGCGAAACGATCGCGCGCTCGCTCTGCGTAAGCTGATTCAGCAGCGTGGATTTGCCGACATTGGGCCGCCCGATGATGGCGACCCGCGTCTCCTCTGCCGCTTGTGCCGTCTCCTGGTATGCGTTCAGCGGTCGAGCGGCCGGCAGTTTCTCGAGCAAAGCGTCGAGCAGCTCTGCCACTCCTGTTCCATGCTCGGCGGAGATTGGAAAAAGGTCGCGGATACCGAGGCGGCGGAAATCCTCTGCAGTTGCGTCGAGTTTGGGTGTGTCCAGCTTATTGACCGCGAGAAAGAGAGGCTTTCCGCTGCGCAACAGAAGCCGGGCCAGGTCAACATCGGGAGCAGCCACTTCGCTGCGGCCGTCCACAACCAAGATCACCGCGCCCGCCTCTTCCAGGCCGACCTTCGCCTGGCGGAAGATTTCGGCAGGAATGAGCTCTTTGTCGCCAGGAAGGATGCCGCCGGTGTCGATCACTCGCAGCTCGCGCCCGTTCCAATCGGTCAGGCCGTAGATGCGGTCGCGCGTGATTCCCGGCTCGTTGCCCACGATGGAGCGGCGCGAGCCCACGATCCTGTTGAACAGCGTGGACTTGCCCACATTGGGCCGGCCGACGATGGCAATGGTCGCGGGAACTGCCGCAGCCGTATGTTTTTCCATGTCTTCGGCTTTTTTCAAGATAGAGAACGTCGCTCCACGCTTGGTGGCGTCAATTGCAAAGAGGCTATTATAAAGATGCTGGTGAGCGTCCTGTGCCCGCATCCGCAAAACCCGTCGCGCCTACCCGCAGCAGCCCCGGCGTGCCCACGCTCTACAATTTCTTTGCTGCCGGCGGCTTGCTCTCACGCGCACACCCGGCATATGAATTTCGCCGCGGGCAGCTGCAGATGGCACAGGCGGTGGAGCAGGCGCTCAGCGAGCGCCGCCACCTCCTTGTGGAGGCTGGAACCGGAACAGGCAAGACTCTTGCTTACCTGGTCCCGGTGATCCGCTGCGGCCAGCGGGTGATTATCTCTACTGGAACCAAGAACTTACAGGAACAGCTGTTTCACAAAGACATACCGTTCCTCGAGGAACACTTGGGGCCGCTGCGAGTCTGCTACTTGAAAGGCCGGGCCAATTATCTGTGCCGGCAGAAGCTGTATGACTTGAGCAACCAGCCTGTTCTTAACGGGTTAGAGGAGATCAACCAGTTCCGCGCCATCAGCGAGTGGGAGCATACTACCGAGAGCGGCGACCGCGCCGAGCTGGCCGGTCTGCCTGAGGAAAGTCCGCTGTGGCGAAAGCTCGATGCACGGGCGGAGGCCTGCACCGGCTCCAAGTGCAAGCAGTTCGAGCGCTGCTTCATCACTGCCATGCATCGCCGCGCGGCGGAGAGCGACATCCTGATCGTGAACCATCATCTTTTCTTTGCTGACTTGGCCATCAAACTGATGGCCGAGGGCGCGCCTGATGCCGGCATACTTCCCGACTGCGGGACCGTGATCTTCGATGAAGCGCATGAGCTTGAAGATGTCGCCGGCAGCTATTTCGGCATCAGCATCGGCAACCTGCGTTTCGAGGAGCTGGTGCGTGATCTCGAAACCACGCTGGCGCAGAAACAATGCCTTACGCCGGCGCTCATGCAGGCAGCTCGCGGCCTGCGCGATCGCTCCCAATTCTTCTTTGCGCTGTTACCTCCCGGCGAAGGCCGCTTCGCCTTCGACAGCCGCCGAGAGTTTTTGGAAGAGAATGGCGAAGAATACATCGGCCTGATGAACGCGCTCAAGCGGCTGCACTCCGAGCTGGAGTCTTCGCAAGAGAAGCCGGACGAGATCTTCACTCTAGCGCGGCGCGCCGAAGAATTGCGCATGCAGCTGAGTTTCGTGATGGAGTCGGAAGACAAGAACACTGTGTTCTGGGTCGAGCGCCGGGGAAGCCGCCGGCGCGGAAGCCAGGAAGGCGCGCTCAACGTTTTTCTGCAGGCTACGCCGATCGATGTCTCGCAGATCCTGCGCGAGTGCCTGTTTTCGAAGTTAGAGAGCGCGGTGCTGACCTCAGCGACACTCGCCGTCAGTGGCGGATTCGATTACATCCGCAGGAGATTGGGCCTGGAGAACGCGCGCGAACTGGTGGTACCCTCGCATTTCGATTACGCGCGCCAGGCGGTGCTGTATCTGCCGCCCGACCTGCCCGATCCGCGCACTCCGGAGTTTGCCCGCGACGCCGCTGAGCGGATCAAACAGATCTTGGAGATCACAGAGGGCCGCGCTTTCTGCCTGTTCACCAGCTACGCGCAGATGCGGCAGGTCTATGAGCAAGTGCTGGCTGAAGTCGCATATCCGCTGCTGCTGCAGGGGACGGCGCCGCGCAGCGCGCTGCTGGAAGAGTTCCGCACGACTCCGCACGCGGTGCTCTTCGCAACCGCCTCTTTCTGGCAGGGCGTGGATGTGCAGGGTGAGCAGCTGAGCTGCGTCATCATTGACCGGTTGCCGTTTGCCGTGCCCAACGATCCGGTGGTAGCGGCACGCATCCGCGCCATCGATGCGGATGGCGGCAACGCATTTTACGACTTCCAGGTGCCGGCGGCGGTCATCTCGCTCAAGCAGGGATTCGGCAGGCTCATCCGTTCCCTGCACGACCGCGGCGTGCTGGCGCTGCTCGACAACCGCCTCTTGAAGAAGTACTACGGCCGCATTTTCCTCGAGAGCCTGCCGCCGTATCAGCGAACTTCAGAGCTCGAGCGCGTGCGCACGTTCTTCAAGACCGGCACCAGCCTGGGGAAGTAAGCAGGTTTGTGATTGCACTTGTCACCGAAGACGACTCGGAGCAATAGTGTGACGAGAGTCACAGACCGGAAAGGCTCGCTCCGTGGAGGCTGATTAAGGTGAAGGTCCGGTTCGCTTCGCTGAGAAGCGGAGAAAAGGAGCATCAAGTGACCAAAGCTATCCGATTCTTGATGATTGCAATCCTGGGCAGCGCTGTGACCCTGGCGCAAGGCCCACCACCGCAAAGTGGCGGAGGGGAACAAAAGGGGCCACCGCCCTCCAGAAGGCAGGACATGGCGAAGATGCGCGCTATGCACGAGGAGATGATGAAGGGTATGCAGGCAGACCTTGACGCCATGAAGGCGACTCTGCAGCAGATGAAAGGCCAGATGGATAAAGTGAACGATCCGGCCGTTCGTCAGCAGATGCAATGGAACGCCGAGCTCTGGGGGAAGATGCTGGATAACATGGACAAGCACATGGCAATGATGAAACACATGATGGAATCGCACCCGGGGATGGGGCCGGGTGGCATGATGCGCGGCAACCCACAGCAACAGCAGGCTCCGCCGCCACCGAAATAGAATCTTCAGAAGACTCCCGTCAGTCCGGTGGAGGGCTCACGCCCTTCATGCTGGCTGTGACGTGACAAAAGGGGGCGGGAGGCCGCCCCTTCACACTCAGTCTTGTGACCGCTTAGGCCACTTCAACCTTGGCACGTGGGCTCGTCTTCTTTTCTTCTTTGCCGCGTTTCACGCTGAACTTCATGGTGCGCGATCTTGCATCGGCATCCACGAGAACGTGGTCGCCGTGCAGGACCTCGCCATCGAGGATCTTGAGCGCCAGCGGGTCCTGGATCAGACGCTGGATCGCGCGCTTCAGCGGACGAGCGCCGTAGCTGGGATCGTAGCCCTCGGTGAAAAGCAACTCGCGAGCAACATCCGTAAGCTCGAGCGTGATCTTGCGGTCGGCGAGCAGTGCCCGCAGATCGCCCAGGCGCAGCTCCACGATGCGGGCGAGCTGCTGCTTGCCCAGCGGGCTGAAGATGATGATGTCATCCACCCGGTTGAGGAACTCCGGCTTGAAGTGCGAGCGCATCGCCTCCATGACTCTCTCGCTGGCCTCAGCGAAATCGGCCTTGCTTTCTGGCTTGCTGTTCTGCAGATAACTCGCGCCCAGGTTCGAGGTCATGATGATGACTGTGTTCTTGAAGTCGACGGTGCGGCCTTTGCCATCTGTCAGGCGGCCATCATCCATGACCTGCAGCAGCACGTTGAAGACATCAGAGTGCGCCTTTTCGATCTCGTCAAAAAGCACCACCGAGTAAGGACGGCGGCGGACGGCTTCCGTCAGTTGCCCGCCCTCTTCATAACCAACGTAGCCGGGGGGCGCGCCGATCAACCGTGCCACCGCGTGCTTTTCCATGTACTCAGACATATCGATACGGACCATGGAATGTTCGTCATCGAACAGAAATTCGGCCAGGGCGCGAGCCAGCTCGGTCTTTCCCACGCCGGTGGGCCCGAGAAAAATGAAGGAGCCGATGGGCCGCCGCGGATCGCTGAGCCCGGCGCGTGAGCGCCGCACGGCATTAGAGACGCGCTCCAGCGCAGCGTCTTGGCCGAGCACGCGCTGCCGCAGGCGCTCCTCCATGTTCACCAGCTTCTGGACTTCGCCCTCCAGCATCTTGCTCACCGGGATGCCGGTCCACTTGGAGACGATGCGCGCGACATCCTCTTCATCCACTTCCTCCTTCAGCATGCGCGAAGCCGATTTCCCTTCCAGCTGCGCACTCATCTGCGCCAGCTCTTGCTCGGCCTGGCGCAAGACTCCGTAACGGATCTCAGCTACGCGCTGCAAGTTGCCCTTGCGCTCTTCGCTCTGCTCCTCCTGCTTCAGGCGCTCGATCTTTTCCTGCAGCTGCCGCAGCTTGGCGATCTCTTCCTTTTCCTTCTTCCAGCGCGCCTTCAAACCGCTGGATTTCTCGCGCACTTCTGCCAGTTCCTTTTCCACCTGGGCCAGGCGTTCGCGCGAATTAACGTCCTTTTCTTTCCTCAGTGCCTGCTTTTCGATCTCAAGCTGGGTGGCTCTCCGCTCCAATTGGTCGATCTCAGTCGGCATGGAGTCGATCTGGATGCGCAGCGAGGCCGCGGCTTCATCCACCAGATCGATCGCCTTATCAGGCAGGAAGCGGTCAGAGATGTAACGGTGCGAGAGCATGGCAGCGGCGACAATGGCCGAATCCTTGATGCGCACGCCGTGATGCAGCTCGTAGCGCTCTTTCAGGCCGCGGAGGATGGCGATCGTGTCTTCCACGTTGGGTTCGCCCACGAAGACGATCTGGAAGCGGCGCTCGAGCGCGGCATCTTTCTCGATGTATTTGCGGTATTCGTTGAGCGTGGTGGCCCCGATGGCGCGCAGTTCACCTCGCGCCAGAGCCGGCTTGAGCATGTTGCTGGCATCGATCGCGCCTTCAGCCGCGCCCGCGCCCACCAAGGTATGCAGTTCGTCGATGAACAGGACCACCTGGCCGTTGGATTCTTCGATATCCTTGAGCACGGCCTTGAGGCGGTCCTCAAACTCGCCGCGGTACTTCGCACCCGCGATCATCGCGCCTAGATCCAGGGCCACCAGACGCTTGCTGCGCAGGATCTCAGGCACGTCACCGGAGATGATGCGCTGCGCCAGGCCCTCTACGATCGCCGTCTTGCCCACGCCAGGCTCGCCGATGAGCACAGGGTTGTTCTTGGTGCGCCGCGAAAGCACCTGTACCACGCGGCGGATCTCTTCGTCACGCCCGATCACCGGGTCGAGTTTGCCGCGCCGGGCAAGGTCGGTTAGGTCGCGGGCATAGCGCTCCAGCGCCTGATACTTGGCTTCGGGATTCTGGTCGGTCACTTTTTGCGACCCGCGGACCGTGGTCAGCGCCTTCAGGATTGCCTCTCGCGTGGCTCCGTGCGCATTCAGGATGTGCGCTGCTTCGTTGCGCGATTTCTTCCCGCCTTCGGCCAGCGCCAGCAGCAGGTGTTCGGTAGAAACGTATTCGTCCTTGAAATTCGCGGCCTCTTTGAAGGCCTGCTCCAGCACCTTGGAAAGCTCGGCGGAGAGGTTGGCCTGGGTTGCGCCGCCGGAAACCTGGGGAAGACGCGCAATCGCGGCCTGCGCCTCTGAGGCGATGGCCGCGGAGTTGACGCCGATCTTTTCCAGCACCGGAGGCACGATGCCCTCGTGGTCCTCTGCCAGCGCCGCCAGAACGTGCAGCGGCGTGACTTCGGGATTGCCGTGCTCGGAGGCCAGATCATTGGCGCGTTGCATCGCTCCCTGCGCTTTAAGGGTCAGTTTGTCCCAGCGTATGGCCATAGGTGTGGCTCCAATCAAGTAATCGTAACCAAAAAAATGGGGAGATACGCGTCAATCTCCCCATACTTTCGGAAACGCCGCTGTCTTAGGCAGCCTGCTGCCTCTTGCCGGCCTCGATCGTCTTTGCGCCGACCGCCACCTTGATCTGCTTCGGCTTGGCTTCTTCGCGCTTGGGCAGCGTGATCTTCAAAACGCCGCTGTCGTAATCAGCCTCCACGTTCTCGCTGTCCACAGTGTTGGGCAACGTGAAGGAGCGGGCGAAGGAGCCGTAACGGCGCTCCACGCGATGAAAGTTCTCTTCTTTCTCTTCCTTCTCGAACTTGCGCTCGCCGCGCACGGTCAAAGTGTTGTTCTCGAACTGGATGTCAAGGTCTTTGGCTTCGATGCCGGGAACTTCCAGCTTGAGCGTGATGTTGTGCTCATCCTCATAGATGTCGGCCGCCGGGACGAACGAGCTACTGGTCAGAAGCTCATCGCTGCCGCGGTTGAAATCCTGGAACAGACTGTCCAACTGGCGCTGCAGCGAAGCCACATCGCCAAAGGGACGAAAGCGGGTCAGGTAAGTCATATTTCACATCCTCCTGAAAATTGAGATTCTTGATGGAACGCACTAGCGCAATCCACCCTTATTTTGATGTTTGTTCATAGCATATGACTCAATAAATATTAGTGCATTATACTAATATACTAAACATAATAGTTACAATAACTTAGCGATGCTTGACGCCAATTATCCCGTGACAATCGCACACTTCAGGTAGTGCGTCTCAGGAATCCCCAGGACTACTGGGTGGTCCAGTGCCTGGCTGCGCATTTCAAGCACTTTGACGCAGCGACGCGCGTCTGCCGCGGCTGAGGTGAGCATCTGGAGAAAGTCCGGGGTGCTGAGGTGATACGAGCAGGAGCAGGTGACCAGTACTCCGCCCGGTCGCAGCATTTTGAGCCCGCGCAGGTTGAGCTCCTTGTAGCCGCGGAGCGCAGTCTGCAGAGTGCGCTTGCTCTTGGCGAAGGCAGGCGGGTCGAGAACGATGGTGTCGTAATGTTTGCCGGTGGCGGCCGAGTCTTTCAGAAAGTCGAAGGCATTGCCTTCGATCCACTCGATCTCCGGACGCCCCGGATTGAGCTGCTCATTACGCTCGGCTACCTCCAATGCCGGCCGCGAGCTATCGAGCGCCGTCACCTTGCTGCATTTTGCAGCCAGGTGCAGAGCAAATCCGCCCTGGTAACAGAACGCATCGAGCGCCTCGCCGGCCGCGTAGCGGGCAGCTGCCGCGTAATTCTCCCGCTGATCGAGAAATGCGCCCGTCTTTTGCCCGCCCAGCGCCTCGTAATGCAGCCGGATGCGGTTGATGCTGTAGATAGTGGAGGTTTCGTCCCCGTGCAACAACCTGCTGGCCGCGGGGGGGAGCTGCTCGAGTTCGCGGATGTGCGGCTCCACACGCTCCACGACACTAGTCATGCCGCAGGCTGAGAGTTGCTGCACAAGCTCCGCCAGCACAGCTTGCTTTATTTCCGCTCGGTCCATCGCCTGCGTGAGAGGCTGCAGGGAGAGGATCTGCCGGTAGCGATCCACGATCAACCCTGGCAGGCCGTCGGCTTCGCTGAAGATGAGCCGGTGTGCTTCAGCATCCGGCGCTACCACGCGCTTGCGGTAGGTGATCGCCTGGCGGATGCGCTCGCGCAGCAGTTCAAGCAGCGCGCTTTCATCTGGCAAGACTTGGGAAGAGACCATACGCAGCGCGATCTGCGAAGCGCTGCTGTAGAGCGCCGAACCGATTGGCCGGCCCCGTTCGCTATGCACCGCGACCAATGCTCCGGGCGGAATCTCCCCTTCGACCCTTATGTCAGAGCGGTAGACCCAGACGTGGCCCGCCTTCAGCCGCACAGATGCGCGAGGTGAGATCGTGACCGTGAATAGAGGAGCAGGTTTCAGAACTTGCTAGTGGGCTGCTGCTGTGTTCTCTGCGGCTGAGTTTTCGGCTGGCTCGGGCGTTTCAGCCTCCAGCGGCGCTTTTTTCTTGCGCTTTGTTTTCGGAGGCTCGGGTGCGGGCTCGTGTGACGGGTCGTAATAAAGGATGCGGTTGCAGGAGTCGCAGGTGATGATCTGCTGGCCGGCTCGCAGCTCATCGTATTTCTGCGGGCGCAGCATCACGTTGCAGGCCATGCAATGCTGGTCGCGGGCCTCGGCCAGAGCTGTCTTGCGGATGGCGAGCACGCGGTCGTAGTGCGAAAGCACGTCTGGGGTAATGGCGCCGCGCAGCCCGTCGCGTTTTGCCTTCCACTCAGCCAGTTCTTTCTGGTCCTGCTCCGTTTGTGACCGGGCAGCCGCTTTTTCCTTTTCGATCTCGGCGGCCTCGGCTTTCAGCTCAGTCTCTGCCGCCTTCACTGCCTTCTCGTGGGACTCTGCCTCGAGCATGGACTGCAATATGCCGTCCTCGCAATCGCGGATGCGCTTTTCGGCGAACCCGATCTCGTGCATAAGCGCTTTGTATTGGTCGTTGGTCTTGACCTCCAGGGATTGATCGCGGTATTTGGAGATCTTCTGCTGCTCGCCCTGGATCTCGTGCTCCAGCTTGCGACGGCTCAGTTCGTTCTCCTTGAGCGCGGCGCGGTGCTCTTCGAGTTCAGCTTTGGAGGCCGCCAGCTTGGCTTCGATGACCGCCACGCGGCGGGGAAGAGCAGCGATCTCTTCCTGCAGACGCTGCACCTCGCGGTCTGCTTCCTGCAGCGATTTCAACTTTTCCAGGTCAGGATGCATGCGGGACGCTTTGCGGGCGGCGTACGGCATCAATTCTAGCATGCGCGCTGCTGCAGCCATCACCGGGGTGTAAACTCTTGAGTTTGCTTTAGAGGTGTAGTTTGCGCCGAATCCTGTCCTTGTTTCTTCTCGCCGGCTCGCTGGTTTACGGCCAGCAGATTCCCGCCGCCAAGGAACTGACGATCGAGGCCATTTTCTCGCCCGACGGCATCACCGGTCGCGAGCCGGAGAGCATCCAGTGGAGTCCTGATGGTACGCGGCTCACCTACATCCTGCGCGATGAATCAAGCAGCCGCGGCCAGCTTTGGTCGGTCGACGCAGCCGGCGGCGAGCCCAGGGTCCTGATCAACGAGCAGCGGCTGACCTCGTTGCTTTCTTCCAACAGCAAATTCAAAGACGAGCGCGAACGCGAGCGGCGCAGCCGGTATCACGTTCCCGCGTACCGCTGGGCGCCGGATTCCAAACATCTTCTTTTCGACTCCGCCGGCCAGTTCTGGATCTACTCGCTGGCCACTCAGACCGCGGTCCCGCTGACGCTGAACCCCGAGGTCTCCAGCGATCCAAAATTCTCTCCTGATGGCAAGCATGTCTCCTACCTGCGAGGCCACAACCTTTTCGTGGCCGGGATCACGGGAAAACGCGAGCGTCAGCTGACTCGCGAGCGCAGCCCGAATCCCAACATCCTCAACGGCGAGGTGGATTGGCTCTACGCCGAAGAGCTGGGAGTGCGCAGCAACTACTTCTGGTCGCCGGACAGCCGCCGCATCGTCTTTCTGCAGATGGATGAAAGCCGGGTGCCGGTCCACCCCATCGAAGATTTCATTCCCACCCATCCGACGGTGGACCAGCAGAAGTATCCGCAGGCCGGCGACCCTAATCCTGTGGTGCGCCTGGGCGTGGTCAAGGCCGAGGGCGGCGGCGTGCGCTGGATTGCGCTTCCCGACCAGAGAGTGAACGAGGAGGACTCGCCGCAGAATCCGGTCGGCGCCTACAGCGACATCTACGTTCCGCGCTTGGGCTGGGTGAACAACGACGTGCTCTACGCGGAAGTGCTCAACCGCGCGCAGGATGAACTGAAGCTCTATTTCATCGACGCCGGCTCCGGCCGCTTGCGCCTGATGCTCGATGAGAAGAGCGACGCCTGGGTGGACATCAATGATGACTTTGCGCTGACTAAGTCACCGACGGGCGCCGGGCTGTTCACCTGGTCAAGCTGGCGCGACGGGCATACGCACCTTTATCTCCACAGTTTCAATGCGGCTGACCCGCTTGCATCCGAAGCCAGGCTGGAGCGACAGCTGACTAACGGGGACTGGGAGGTGACCGGTCTCGCTGCGATAGTGGGCGACACGATCGTTTTCGAGGGCAACAGAGGTGATGCGCGCCAGAGGCAGCTCTATTCCGTCAGACTCGATGGCGGCGGCCTGACGCAAATCTCACGCGAGCCGGGAACACATTCGGCCACATTCGGAGAAGGTCCGAACTACATGGATAAGTTCTCGGATCTGCTGACCCCGCCGCAGCTCTCGCTTTGCCGCGTTGGCGGCGAGTGCCGTGTCTTCTGGCAGTCGCACAGCATCGCCGACTACAACCTCATCAAGCCGGAACCGCTCGAGTTAAAAGCCGAAGACGGCACGCTGCTCTACGGTCAGATCATTCTTCCAAACATGCCGCAGATGGCGCGCGGGTTTCCGCTGCTGGTTTACGTCTATGGCGGGCCGGGCACGCAAATGGTGCGCGATGTCTGGGGTGGCAACCGCTTCCTCTTCCATCAATTGCTGGCACGCGAGGGGATCGCCATCTTGCAGGTGGATAATCGCGGCTCCGCAGCCCGGGGCAAAAAGTTCGCCGCTACACTGCGCCACAACTTCGGCGAGATCGAGCTCAAGGACCAGCTCGCGGCGCTTGACCAGGCGCTGGAGAAGTTTCCCCGGCTCGATGCGCGATCGCTCGCCATCTGGGGATGGAGCTATGGCGGCTACATGACGCTGAATGCCCTGACGCACAGCGACCGCTTCCGGGCCGGCGCCGCCGGAGCGCCGGTGACCGACTGGCACGACTACGACTCCACTTACACGGAACGCTACATGGGCCTGCCGCAGGACCACGAAGCTGCGTACAAGAAGAGCTCGCCGGTGAATTTTGCTTTTGACCTGCACGGAGCGCTGCTGCTGGCTCACGGGACCGGCGATGACAACGTCCATCTGCAGAACACGATGCAGATGGCGCAGGCGCTCATCACGGCAGGCAAGCATTTCGAGCTGGCGCTTTATCCGCGCAAGACGCACTCCATGCTTGGCTCCGAGGTCCAGAACGATTTCTACAACCGGATGAAAGCCCACCTGGAGCGCACGCTCCTGGGAAGGCCGGCAGGCTCAAGCCAGTGAGCTCATCTCACCAACTCAGCGATTTCAAGCTCACCTTTGTCAGTGACGGCAACTATTTCCTGGATGGCGGCGCCTATTTCGGCATCGTCCCCAAGGCGCTCTGGCAGGCGCGAGTGCCGGCTGACGAGCAGAACCGCGTCGTGGTCGGGGTGAACTCGGTGGTGGTGGAGACCGGCGAGCAGACCGTGCTCATCGAGACCGGCATCGGCAACAAGATCTCAGAAAAGATGCAGCGCATCTACCATTCCAAAGCATTGCTGCTGCAGAACCTGCGCTCCGCCGGATTTGCGCCGGAAAAGATCGATATCGTGATCAACACGCACCTGCACTTTGACCACTGCGGCTGGAACACGGTGATTAAAGATGGTGCTGCGGTCGCCACGTTTCCCAACGCGATCTACTACGCGCCGCGCGGCGAATGGGAGGTGGCGTGTGAGCAGCGCGAGCGAGATGCTGTAAGCTACATGACCGATAACTACGATCCGCTCATCCGCAGCGGGCAGATGAAGCTGCTGGAGCAGGAGAGCGCGATTATGCCCGGCATTGAGATGCGCTTCTTTCCCGGCCACACGCGCGCGATGATGGCGGTCGTGCTCACCAGCGGCGGGCAGACGGCCTGTTACATCTCTGACCTGATCCCCTCGAGCGCACATCTGGCGCTCACCTGGGGAATGGCATACGACCTGTATCCGCTGGAAACCATCGCCAACAAGAAGCGCTTCTACGCTGAGGCGATCCCTAACAGGTGGCTGGTGCTGTTCACGCATGATCCGGCGGTCCCGGCCGCTTATCTCTCGGCTTCAGCCTCGGGAAAGCAGATCACGGCGCAGCCGTTATAATCTCCAACGCAGAGATGCCCATCGCCGCCAACACAAGGTTCGGTCCTTACGAGATCATTGCGCCCATCGGCGCGGGCGGAATGGGCGAGGTCTACCGGGCGCGCGACACGCGATTGGGCCGCGAGGTCGCCATCAAGGTGCTTCCCGCCGCCTTCGCCGCCGATGCCGACCGGCTCAGGCGCTTCGAGCAGGAGGCGCGCGCCACCGCCGCGTTGAACCATCCCAACATCCTCGCGGTCTATGACATCGGCACCTGTGAGCGCTCGCCGTATGTGGTCTCGGAGCTGCTTGAGGGCGAGACCCTGCGGCAGCAGTTGCAGAGCGGCGCGCTCGCTACCCGCAAGGCGCTGGAGATGGCGCAGCAGGTCGTGAGCGGCCTGGCGGCGGCGCACGATAAGGGCATCATCCACCGCGATCTGAAGCCCGAGAACCTGTTTATCACTCGCGACGGCCGTTTGAAGATCCTCGATTTTGGCCTGGCCAAACTCACCGAACCGCAGGCGGCGTTGGGGAGCATGGCGGTCACCGCGGAGGGGGCGACCGACCCGGGCACGGTGCTCGGCACCATGGGCTACATGTCGCCGGAGCAGGTGCGCGGGCAGGCGACCGACGCGCGCTCCGATATCTTCAGCTTCGGCGCCATCCTTTACGAGATGCTATCGGGCAAGCGCGCCTTCCACGGGGCGACCTCAGCCGATACCATCAGCGCCATCCTCAAGGAAGACCCGCCAGACCTGGTGGAGACCAACCGCACTGTTTCACCGGCGCTGGAGCGCATCGTCCGCCACTGCATGGCGAAGAACCCCGAGCAGCGCTTTCACTCCGCCCGCGATATCGGCTTTGCTCTGGAAGGGCTCTCGACGGCTTCTTCTGCGCCGCTGCCTGCGGTCGGAGAAGAATCGCCGAAGCCCGGGGTGAGGTGGATTGCACCCTTAGCAATCGCCTGTGCAGCGCTGGCCGGTGTCTTGGCCATCGGCCGTTACTCGGCCCCGGTTGGCAATGTCGCGAGCGCGGTCCCCGATATCCACCAACTGACTTTTGGCAACGGCTACATCACCAGCGCCGGCTTCTCACCCGACGGGCAGACCATCATCTATGCCGCTGCCTGGGCCGGCAAGCCGGAGGAGATCTTCGCCACCTCGGCGAAGAGCCCGGAATCACGAAGCCTGGAGCTGAAGAACGCCATCCTGCTTGCGGTTTCCAGCGAGGGGCAGATGGCGGTGAAGCTACATCCCAACACCTTTGGCGCGTTCGCGCGTCCGGGGACGCTGGCAACGCTGCCGCTCACCGGCGGCGCGCCGCGTGAGTTGCTGAACGACGTGGAGGCCGCCGACTTCTCTACCGATGGCTCGCAGCTGGCGGTGGTGCAGCGCGTCAATGGCCAGTTCTCACTGCAGTATCCGGTGGGCAAGGTGCTGTTCACCTCGCCGCTGTGGATCAGCCATCCGCGCATCTCACCTAATGGGACGCGGGTGGCATTTCTGAATCATCCCTTCGGTGGCGACGAAGGCTCGGTGATGGTGGCGGAGAAATCCGGGACAGTGCGCGAACTCTCCAGCGGCTGGCTCACGCTGCAGGGCCTGGCATGGTCGCCGGACGGCAAGGAGCTCTGGTTTTCCGGAACGCGCGTTGGCCTGAACCGCGCTCTCTATGCGGTCACACTCGAGGGCAAAGAGCGGGTGGTCCTGCGCGTGCCCGGGCAGGTCACACTGCGCGAGCTTTCCCCTTCCGGCCAGGCGCTTATCAGCGAGGCCTTTGACCACCTGATGCTACGTGGCAAGGTCTCCGGCGCGGCGGATGAGCGCGACCTCTCGGTGTTCGATGCCGGAGTCCCAGCCGCGCTCTCCCTCGACGGCAAGATGCTGCTGATGACGGAAGTGGGCGAAGCCGGCGGGCAGGGCTACAGCGTTTACCTGCGGCCGACGGACGGCTCACCAGCCACTCGGCTGGGCGAAGGCCTGGCGTGCGACCTCTCCGGAGACGGCAAGCTCGCGCTCAGCCGGACCTTCACCAAACCCGCCAAGCTGCTGCTTCTGCCGACTTTGGGAGCGCCGCAGGAGATCGCCACCGGCAACATCGAGCCCGGTTGCGGGCACTTTGTGCCCGGCGGAAAAAATATCGTGTTCACCGGAGAGGAAGCAGACCACAAAGCGGGCCTTTACCTGCTGGAGCTCAGCGCGGGGGCGGTGCCCAAGCTCATCGCACGGATCCTAGCAGCGGATCCGCTCAGCCCGGCGGTCACAAAGGACGGCAAGTTTGCCCTTGCACCCGATGCCAGCGGCAAGTTCTGGTTCTATCCCATCGCCGGCGGCGAGGCCCGGCCAGCGCTGGGTCTGCTGCCGGACGACAGCATTGCCGGCGCCGGGAGCGGATCAACTCTCTATGTCTATCATCAGAGCGCACCGCCACAGGTGATCTTTGAGCTGGACGCTGCTACGGGACAGCGGAGGCCATGGAAAGAGCTCGGGCCTGCTGACCGCAGCGGCGCTACCAACACCTTTTTTGCCGTGGTGGCCCCGGATGGGAATTCGTACGCCTATACGTATGACCGCATTCTCTCGGAACTCTACCTGGTCAAAGGGCTGAAGTAAGCGCAGGCTCCGGCGCAGGCGCGGCGAGGCGTGCGGCGAAGAACTCTTCTACATTCGCCAATACCTGTGGCGCGTCTTTGGCCTGATAAATGGTCTTGCGCAGAGCGCTGCCGTTGGGGATGCCGTGCGTGAACCAGGCGGCGAACTGCTTCATCTTGCCGGCGGCGCCGGGCGACTCTTCAGCGATGAGCATCTGGAAGTAGGTCTTGATCATCCAGTAGCGGTCTTCGTCGGAAGGCTGATCGTAGCGGCCGGTGGCGCTGAACTGGGCGATCTGGCGGAAGATCCAGGGATTCGCGGGCGCGGTGCGGCCGATCATCACGGCGTCGCAATGGGTCTGCGCCACCATGGCGGCAGCATCTTCGGGAGTACGGATATCGCCGTTGCCGATGACGGGAATCCGGACCGCATCTTTGATGGCGGCGATCCACTCCCAGCGCGCGCTGCCGCTGTAACCCTGTTCGCGGGTGCGGGCGTGAAGCGCGACCGCATTCAGGCCGCTGTCTTCGGCCATGCGCGCCAGCTCGGCGCAGATAATCTCATTCTCGCTCCAGCCGGCGCGGAACTTGACGGTAAAGGGGATCCTTACTGCGGCGCGCACCTTCTCGAAGATGGCGCGGATGCGCGACAGATCGCGCAGCAATCCGGAGCCGCCGTTGCACTTGACGACGCGTTTGGCGGGGCAGCCGAGGTTGAGATCGACCAGGTCAAAGCCGAGCTCTTCCACGACTTTGGCGGCGCCCGCCATAGTCTCCGGATCGCTGCCGAAAAGCTGCGCAGAGATGGGGTGCTCATCAGGATAGAAGTGCAGGTAGCGCTTACGCTTTGACTCGCGGCAACGAAAGAGGCCATCGGCCGAGGTGAACTCGGTCATGATGAGTCCGCAGGCAGACTTCACGTCAGAGGCGGCAGAGTCTCCATGCATGAAGCTTGCATTGCGAATGAAGCGGCGGAAAACCGTGTCTGTGACGCCAGCCATGGGCGCGAGGATGGTCGCGGGCGAGATGCGCACGCTGCCGATCTGTACAGACTGCGGCATGACCGCGCTGACAGCAGTGCGCGGAGAAAACGGAGTGTCCCAACGCTTGCGCATGGATGACTAGCTTACCGCGGATGCACACGGATTTTCACGGATCAAGAACTATGGATGAAACCCGTGAAAATCGGTGCAAATCCGCGGTCAGGTTACTGCTTGGTCTCGGATTTCGCGTACTTGCGGCGGAAGCGCTCCACACGTCCGGCGGTATCAACCAGTTTCTGCTTGCCGGTGAAGAAAGGATGGCAGTTGGAGCAGATCTCGACGTTGATGTTGCCCTTGTGGGTGGAACGGGTGGTGAAGCTGTTCCCGCAGGCGCAGTGGACGCGCACTTCGTTGTAAGCGGGATGAATGGCGGCTTTCATGACTCTTCAATTTCCTTTCGGGAAACTTCTATTTTAGCGGATTCATGTAGATGCGGCAACCTGCGCGGGGGATTCACCGCAGATGCCGCGAGCAAGTCGCTCAGCGACTAAAGCCGTTCAAATCAAGCGTGCGGCACTTGTCAGCTCGCGAGTCATGACTGACTCCATGACCTACCGAGGCGTCGCGCCCTGACACGGAGCTCTACCGCTTTGCTGCCATCTTGATTGGAGGCTCGGCCTTGGAGTGCGGTGGTGGAGCAGCCGCATCTCTTGGGGAGCCGTTCGTCGAGCCGGGCGCGGCGGAGTGCAAGCCCAAGGCTTTGCGCACTTCGGCCTCGAGCTTGGCGGCGATGTCCTTGTTCTCTTTCAGGAACTGGCGGGCGTTCTCGCGTCCCTGGCCGATGCGGTCGCTCTTGTAGCTGAACCAGGTACCGGATTTCTCCACCAGGTTGAGGGCCACGCCGAGATCGAGCAGGTCGCCGATGCGGGAGATGCCTTCGCCGTACATGATGTCGAACTCGGCCTCGCGGAAGGGAGCAGCGGTCTTGTTCTTGACGACTTTGACCTTGGTGCGGGAACCGACGACGGTATCGCCTTCTTTGATGGCAGCGATGCGGCGAATATCCACGCGCACGCTGGCATAAAACTTGAGCGCGCGGCCGCCGGTGGTGGTCTCCGGATTGCCGAACATGACGCCGATCTTTTCGCGGATCTGGTTGATGAAGATGAGGCAAGTGCCGGATTTGGAGACGATGCCGGTGAGCTTGCGCAGCGCCTGCGACATGAGGCGGGCCTGCAATCCCATGTGACTGTCGCCCATCTCGCCTTCGAGCTCGGCCTTGGGAACGAGGGCGGCGACGGAATCGACAACCAAAACGTCAATGGCGCGAGAGCTGACGAGCGCTTCGGCGATCTCCAGCGCCTGCTCGCCGTAATCGGGCTGCGAGATGAGGAGGTTATCCACATCAACGCCTAGTTTCTTGGCGTAGACGGGGTCGAGAGCGTGCTCGGCGTCAATGAAGGCGGCCAGCCCCCCGGCCTTTTGCGCTTCGGCGATGACCTGAAGAGCGATGGTGGTCTTGCCGCTGGATTCCGGGCCGAAGATCTCGACGACACGGCCGCGGGGGAAACCGCCGACGCCCAGAGCAGCATCGAAGCTGATGGCGCCGGTGGGAATGACGGAGATGGGCAGGACTTCTTTCGAGCCCAGGCGCATGATGGAGCCCTTGCCGAACTGCTTTTCAATCTGGGCGAGCGCCAAATCTATTGCGCGGGATTTTTCGTCTGCCATCGTCATCTCCTGTGAATCGAAGCGAATTATAAACCTGGAAAAATTCAGAGCCTGTGGATAACAGTCCTGTTCTGAAACCAGAACAAACGCTTTTCGGCGGGAGATGAGATATACCCCCTCCCCCTGCGATCCAATAGAATCAAGACTTTAGCCAGGGTTGTTCCGATAAAATATCTAGAATCAATAGGTTACAGGTAAAATCTTTAAAACAAAGGAGTTAAACCAACTCCTGAGCTGACATTGATATATTCGCATTTCGTTCGCTGAATGTCAAGAGAAAAGTGAGCCGCTGGTTTGACTGCGTCTGGTTGGGCCACGTTCCGTGCGAAGCTGCCTGCCATCCATGGCTAGCGCTCGGTCGCTTCGCTGCTTCGCGAGCTCAGGATGGCAGGGAGTTTCTGCGAACCTACGAGTTTTTTGTTCTTGAGTAGGTATCTGGCCGGCTGTCAGCGGGGTTTGGGTCTGGGATCGGCGTTGACGGATTGAGACAATGGGAAGAATTCCCCTTTGTTGCGGCTTGGGGCAGGCAGGTATGCTCTTTCGGTGTTCGGGCAGCGTGAAGTGCAAGACTACGAAGCCTCTGCTGGAAGTTCGGCGTCCGGTCAGTATGCGTTGGAAAAGCTCGTTGGTCGTATCGCTAACGATGCCGAGCAGCGGTTCCTTGCGGAGGCGGTTGCTTGTCTTCAGGTCTCGGCTAGAAGGGCCGCCGTGGTGATGATTTGGCTGCTGACGGTGGATCATCTCCAGCATTTTGTGCTGTCACACAAGTTGGCGGAGTGGGCTGCAAGGCCTGATAACAAGGGAAGGAAGAATGTGTCAAAGGATGGTCCGCCCGTCCTTGGCTTCCTTAGCGGTCGCCCGGACGGGCTCCTTCGCGCTTGCTCAGGATGAATGGCGTGGTTAGTGAGCGGCTTCTGTGTCTAGGTCACGGGATATGATTGCTGGTAAAGTCTAATTCTGAATGAGAAAACGGCGCCGAATGCTTGCTCCAGTCGGTTGGTGGTTGCTTCTGCCACCGTTGGCGATGGCGCAGCAGACGATCCAGGGGCATCCGGGAGTGGTGCAGGCGCAGGCGGTAGTGAATCTTTCGGAACTGGCGGCACGAGAGGCAGCGCATCCGCCAACCTTTGGCGCAAAGGTGCACAGGGAGCTCCGGGCGCCTAAGCCGCATACACTGCCGGAGGGGACGCCGGTACGCTTCACGCCTGAGCCACTGGCCGCTGCCTTCACGAGGGGCCTGCCGTCGCCGCGTGTTGCTTCACCTAGCCTGGCAGCGAATTTCCTGGCGCTGGGGGAGAGCGGCAATGCGATACCACCAGACACGCAGGGCACAGCCGGACCGAACCATCTGGTGGTCACACTCAACAGCCAGGTAGCAGTGCAGGACCGGACGGGCGCCAACCTCGAGCTGGTGACGCTCGACGGTTTCTGGGCGAGCGCAGGAGCGAACAGCACGACCGACCCGCGGGTCGTTTACGATCCCTACAACAACCGCTGGATCATTTCGACCGCAGGCAATTTCATGGGTCCGCAAGCAGCGTTGCTGGTAGGAGTCACGCAGACGGGAGATCCCACAGGAAACTGGAACCTTTACAACATAGCGGTTGACCCGACGGGGAAGACCTTTTGCGATTTTCCCATCCTAGGATTCAACAGCAAGTGGGTAATCATCAACTGCAACATCTTCGACATCGCGGGCGCGGGTACTTTCCGGGGCGGCAAGCTTTTCGTCTTCGATAAGTTCAATCTCTACGGTCACGGCGCCGGTGTCCCGATCACCCTGGATACGCAGGGCGACAGCAATGTGACACCGGCCAGCACATACGACAACAGTCTTTCCACTGAGTATCTGCTGGAGGAGTACGACGGAAACATGAGCGGGCTGGGCTATCTGCGGCTGTGGGCGATCGACGGGCCGGTGAGCGCACCCTCACTGACATCGCTGGCACTCATCGCGACGACACAGACCTGGGACGAGACCGGGCAAAATGGGCCGCAATCGGGTACGGCAACGGGAATCGACCTGGACGACGCTTCTTTGACGAATGTCATCTACAGGAACGGGACGTTGTGGACGACGCACCATATCTTTGTGCCGCAGGGAGCGCCTTCTGACCGGACGATGGTGCAGTGGTGGCAGGTGGGGACGGATGCGAGCATCTTGCAGCGAGGCCTGATCGACAACGGCGACACGAGCGTTTTCCGGTACTACCCATCCATCGCCGTCAATCGAGGGGAAGATGTCCTGATCGGCTATACGCGTTCCTCGGTCAACGAATTTGCCGGCAGCTTCTATTCGTTTCGCAAGTTCAGCGATCCACCGAACACGATGGAGGACGAGGCGCTGTTGAAAGCTGGAGAAGCAACTTATACAAAGGATGGCGGCAGCGGCGACGTGCGCTGGGGCGACTATAGCAACAGTGCGGTCGATCCGTTGGATGACTCCGGACTATGGACGATCCAGGAGTATGCCGCCAGCGGCAGCGATCCCACGGGTACCTGGAGCACGTGGTGGGGAGCGATCGGGCCCGCGGGGCCGGTCGCACAGTTGCAAGCGAGCGCAACACCACAACCGGTCCAGGCGGGAGTCGCCCTTGCTGATCTGGCCGTGTTTTCGACCGACTCGAACGGACGGCGCGCGACCAGCTACACCGGAACCGTGCACTTCAGCAGCAACGATCCGGCGGCGGTCCTGCCGAGTGATTTCACTTTTGGGCCGGCGGACAACGGACTGCATGATTTCAGCGGTGTCACGTTCTTCAAAGCGGGGACAGTGAGCCTTACTGTGAAGGACACGACGAACGGCGCTTTAGTGAACACCATCAATCTGGCGGTGAATGCGGGCCCGCTGGCGGCACTGGGAGTGGGCCTGCCGGGGAGCGCGGTCGCGGGAGCACCGGCGACCTTCACCGTGACGGCACAGGATGCATTTCAGAATGCAGTCACGTCCTATACCGGGACAGTACAGTTTTCAAGTAGCGATCCGCAGGCGGTGCTGCCGGCAGCTTACACCTTCGTAGCGGGGGACATGGGGGCACACAGCTTTCAGGCGACGTTGAAGACCGCCGGAAGGCAATCTCTGCTGGTGCAAGATAAAAACGGTCTGCTGGGCAGCGGGAGCATCAACGTTCTGGCAGCAGCGGCGAGCAGCCTGAGCCTGGGAACACCCGCCGAGGCTACGCGGGGCAAGGCGTTCACGGCCTTGCTGCGCGCGCGCGATCCGTTTGGCAACCTGGCTAGCGGCTATACGGGCACGGTGCAGTTCAGCAGCAGTGACGGAGCGGCAGTGTTGCCGGCGAACTACACGTTTGTAAGCGGGGACGGAGGGAGCCACTCGTTCAGCGTGACGCTGAACGCGCTGAGTCCGCCAGCCATAATTCTAACGGCCAGCGATGCGAGCGATGGCCTGACTGCGAATAGCTCCATCAACGTGCTGCACCTGAGTGGCACAGGCAAAGATGTTCGAGTGCGGCTGGGGCAGACATTCACCTTGCTGCTGGCCAGCTTCAGCGAGGATGCTACGGGAACTATCGTGATCAATATTGATTGGGGCGATGGCAGCGCGCCGACGTCAGGTACGGCGCAGAGCGACGGGGCGGGCGGGTTCATAGTTACAGGAAGCCATCAATACTTGCTGCCGCCGGAAGAGCCGATCACTGTCGCTATCAACGACATAAGCAACGGCATTGGGCCGTTCACCATCGTGGACCAGGTGCGGATGTGGCCGAAGACAGAGTCACACTAACTTCAGTGCGACATGTCCATGCCCTTCATGTCTTCCATCTGATGTTTGGGCGCCTGGCGCTCGACTGACCAGATCTCGTCCTGCGTCTTCTCCCAGGGGTAGAAGTGGACCATCCAGCCGAAGACGACGGGCTTGAAGGTGCCGCCGGCGGCGTCGCAGGCTTCCGGGGTGGTGATGGAGCCCTGCAGGCCGAACTTGGCGTTCTTGCGAAACATCTCCTGGCGCTGTCCCTTGGGCGGCAGGCACAGATTCACGTGCTGGTGCCACTGGGCGACGCTAAGCGGGACCCGCTTGTTCAACTGGTCCTCTGTAAGGCCGCGAGGCGCGGTGTACATGGCGCCGATGAGCTTATATCCGCCGTCGCCGGTCTTTTGATAGAGCAGCGAGGTGGGCGCTTTGGGATCGAAGGTAAAGGCGGCCTCGATGGCGTTGCTGTAGTTGGTGAAATGCTTCATCTTGCCGGGGGCATTGGGAGCGAAGATCTTGTAATCATCTTTCTCAGCGACATGGTAGTCCTGATATTTCTCGAGGGCGCTGCGGGCCTCTTTCACAATCTGAGCGGCGCGCTCCTGGTCGCCGGGCTGGGGCTCGCGCAGAGTCGACATCTTCATGTGCGGGCCCATGTCTTCGTGATGGTGCGACATGGCCTCGGTAGAGAGATCGAGCTGCGGCTGAGATTGCGGATCGTCGCTGGGCTGGGGCTGGTGCGGCATCTGCATTTGCGCGTAGGCGCCGAGCGCGCAGCAAGAGATGAGGCCGAAAAGCATCCTTTTCATGACGTGCTCCTGATTGTGGGGGGACCTTGCATGAGAATAACCCAGGATTTCTGTGACGGTTGCGAGAATTTACGTTTTTTTACAGGCGGCTTCGGCAGCCTGCCGGCCGCTGCGGATGCAATCGGGGACACCGACCCCGTGGTAAGCATTGCCGGCGAGGAAAAGACCGGGAGATTCGCGGGTGAGAGTTTCGATCTCTTTGACAAGGCCAAGATGACCTACCTCGTATTGCGGCATGGAGTGTGGCCAGCGCTGGATGTGAGTGAAAGCGGGCGAAGCGTTGAGGCCAAGGATGGAGTGCAGCTCGGTCTGAGCAAGAAGAAGCAGTTCGTTATCGGCGAGGGCGAGGACAGATTCGTCGGCCGAGCCGCCGAAGAAGGCGCGCAGCAGGGCGGATCCGGCGGGGACGCGGTGAGGGAATTTATTGTGGACGAAAGTGCAAGCCATCATGCGGACGTTCTCGCCTCGGGGAACGAGGAATCCGAAGCCGGAGGGAATCCTGGCGAGCGCTTTTGCTCCGGCATCGCCTTCATAGGCGAGTGAAACGGCGAGCGAAGAGGTGTAGCGAATTCCAGCGAGCTTGTCAGCGAGAGTGGGAACAGGCCCTTGCATCAGGGCGCCGGCAGCGTGGGCGGGAAGGGCGAGGAGCAGTGCATCAAACGCTTCCGGCTTCCGATTAGCGGCCCTAAGGTGCCAGCATCGATCTTGGCGGGAAATCGCTTCGATGCGCGTGCTCAGGTGGAGCGAGTCAGGCGACAGACAGTTGATGAGGGTATCGGCCAGTTGCTGCATGCCCAGGCGCAAAGTGATGAAAATGGGCTGGGTGGCGGCGGGCGCAGGGCGATTTTCGAAGGCGCGCAGCAGGCTGCCGTGAGAGCGCTCGAGGTCAACAAAGCGGGGCAACACGGCATGGGCGCTCAGAGTAGCCGGAGTGCCTCCATAAACGCCGGCAAGCATGGGAGCGGCGAGGCGGGCGACAACCTCGCCGCCGAAGTGGCGCTCGATGAAGCTGGAGACGCTTTCGTCGTCGTTCGAGGTGCGTGGCTGCAGGCCGCGCTCGCTGGCGAAGCAGCGGCGGGTCTCATCCGAGAAGAAACCAGAATTCTGCGCGGCGGGGGAGACAGGGACGATGAACTGCAAGCCCCCGGGCAACGGCATCAGCTTGCCATTGATGAGGACAAAGGTCTGGCGGATAGAGTCGTTGGAGCCGATGAGCTGGGATTCCAGTCCGAGCTCGCGGCAGAAGTCGCGCGCCCAGGATTTCTCGCTGAGAAAAGAATCTGCGCCGAGTTCGAGAAGGAACCCGCGCTGCGAATGCGTCTGAAGGATCCCGCCAGCACGGGCGGAGGCCTCATATAGATGATAGGACTGGCCGGCGCGACCAAGACAATATGCAGCCGTGAGGCCGGAGATTCCGGCGCCGACGATGGCGATTCGTTTCACTTTGGGATTGTAGCTGAGGTCACTCAGGCCGAATCCCAGAGGACGGAGCGGTCGATGCTGGCGAGCGTGGGGCGTCCGGTGAGGACCATGGCCATCATGAGCTCATTATGCAAAATCTTGAGAACGCGGCGAACGCCGTCAGCGCCTCCGGCGGCGAGGCCGTAGAGGTAGGGCCGGCCGATGAGCACCGCCTTTGCACCGCAGGCCAGGGCTTTGACGATGTCCGTGCCTCGGCGGATTCCGCCATCCACAAGAACGGGGAGCTTGTCGCCGACGCGGTCGGTGATGCGGGGCAAAGCATCGATGGTGGCGGGTACGGTATCGAGATTTCGGGCTCCATGATTGGAGACGATGATGCCAGCGACGCCTGACTTGACGGCGACCTCGGCATCATCGGCGTTGAGAATCCCTTTGAGCAGAACGGGAACCTTGCAGAAGGAAAGAATCCAATCAATGTCTTTCCAGGTGATGGAGATAAGCATGGGACCGAATGAAGTGTGATCACCTATGAGTTGGCTCTGGGTTGCGGGCGGAAGGTCTTTGAGGTTGGGCAGCGTGACATCCGGAGGAAACTGAAAGTGGGCGCGCTGCTGGCGGTTGCGCGCACCCTCGATGGGGGTGTCTACGGTAACGCAGAGCGCTCGGCATCCGGCGGCTTCGGCGCGCTGGATGAGATTCCTGGTAAATCCACGATCGTTCTGAAAGTACAGCTGGAACCAGACAGGACTGGCAGCGGCACGCGTGACGTCCTCGACAGCGACAGACGACATGGTGCTCAACACCATGGTGGTGTTGGCATGGCCGGCGCCGCGGGCAGTGGCGATCTCGCCTTCGGCAGTCGCGAGTTTGTGCAGTGCGGTTGGCGCGAGCAGAACGGGAAAAGGCATGTGCTGGTCGAAGAGCGTGACCTTGGTGTCGAGATTCGTGACGTCTTTGAGCACGCGCGGATTGAGGCGGATGCGGTCATAAGCTTCGCGGTTCCAGCGGACGGTGATCTCATCGGCCGCGGCGCTGTTTATGTACTCCCAGGCCATGTTCGTCATGATGCGTTTGGCCACTAGCTCGAAATCGAAGAGGCTGACGAGATCATCAAGATTGGGTGAGCCGGGCGACGAGGACGTTGCGTCAGCTGCAGGTGTTTGCGCAGACGCGGGATCAGCCATGGGCAGCGCCGCAGCCGCGGCGGCTACAGCGGTCATCTTGAGGAGATCGCGGCGCGAAGAGCTGCTGGACATTGGGCCTCCGGAAAATAGCGGAAACGGATTATTGCTTGGCAAGCCAGAGAAGGCAAGCAGTTCTCAGGGCAAGCGCAGGGTCCGCTTGGACAAGTCGGCAAGAGCGGCGGTCAGGGTGGGCGATTCGTTCAGAGATTCGGTGCGCGTGAGCTGCATCCCCTTGTCTTCGGCGAATCTCTTGAATACGACGTCAATGTCGTAGAGTACCTCAACGTGGTCGCAGAGAAAACCGATGGGCTGAATCAGGACGCAGTTGTGGCCCTCGGCTTTGAGTGCGAGGATGGTGTCCTCAACCGTGGGACCCAGCCAAGAGCCGGGGCCGCCGCTCATGCCCTGGCTCTGGAAGGCAAAGCGCCAGAGATTGCGCGCCAGCGCAGGAAGCTGCGCAGCGACGAGGGCAGCGGTTTCCCGGGTTTGCGATTCATAAGGATCACCGTCTTCAATGGTTTTCGCGGGCACGCTGTGGGCAGTGAAGATGACCTGGACGTCTTTGCCGGCCCCGCGGCGGGCATTTTCCCAGGCGGGCAAGAGTTTCTCTTTGAATGCTCGAATCAGCAGCGGATGGTCGTGCCAGGATTCGATGAAATGTACCTTGATCTCCTCCGCGGTCTCGGCGAGAAGAGCGCGCTTGTAAAGCCCGACGCTGGTGCGCGAATTCTGCGGCGCGAGGCAAATGGCAGCGACTTCCGTGATGCCGTCGGAGACCATTTGCGCGACCGTATCAGCGATGTAGGGCGTCCAGTTGCGCATGCCGATGTAAACAGGAAGGTCGAGGCTCTGCCGAAGCTGGCTGGCCTGTTTTCTGGTCAGATCGCTGAGCGGCGAACGTCCGATGAGGTTGTAGCGATGCTGCACTTCTTGCATCACCTGGGGCGGGACCGGCCGGCCGCTGGTGATATTGCGCATGAATGCAGGGACATCGGCGGCGGATTCAGGACTGCCGTGGGCGATGAGTATGACGGCCGGATTGTTAGCCATCAACGCCGCTCCCGCGATGCGCCGGTGGCGGAGAACTCGTGGACGAATTCGACAAGAGCTCTTACGTTCTCTACTGGCGTCTCCGGCAAGATGCCGTGACCAAGATTGAATATGTGGCCGGGACGTCCGGCGGCACGGCGCAAGACGTCTTCGGCACGGGAGCGAACCGTCTTCCAGTCAGCGAAAAGCACGGCAGGATCGAGGTTGCCCTGAATCGCACCGCGAAGGTTCAGACGCGTCCAGGCCTCATCGAGTGGAATGCGCCAATCCACGCCGATGACCTCGGCGTTGCTCTCCTGCATGGCGGGCAGCAAAGTGGCAGTGTCGGTGCCGAAGTAGATGACGGGGACGTCTTCGCGTTGCAATTCGACGATGAGCTGGCGGGTGTGCGGAAGGACATACTGGCGGTAATCTTCGGGGCTGAGGCAGCCGACCCAGCTGTCGAAGACCTGCAGAGCGGCGGCACCGGCGCGAGCCTGAGCACAGGCATACCCAGCGACCACGCGCACGAGCTTGCGCATGAGTTCGTTCCAAGCGACCGGCTTTGTGTACATCAGCTTCTTGGTGTGCAAATAGTTGCGCGAGCCTCCGCCTTCAATCATGTAGCTGGCCAGAGTAAACGGGGCGCCACAAAACCCGATGACAGGGAATGCTCCATCAAAATGTGCCACCACGCGGCGGATAGATTCAGCCACGTAACCCAGGTCGCCGGCGCCATCATCGCGGAGCTTTTTGATCTGCGCCGCTTCGCGGATGGGCTTCTCGATCACTGGACCCTCTCCTTCAGCAAAGTGAAAGCCCATCCCCATCACCTCGAGCGGCAGCAGAAGATCGGCAAAGATAATGGCCGCATCCACACCCAATTTCTCGGCGGCAGTGATGGTGACTTCGGCGGCCAGTTGCGGAGTCTTGCAGAGCTCAAGGATGGAGTGCCGGCGGCGGACAGCACGATATTCCGGCATATAGCGCCCAGCCTGGCGCATGAGCCAGATGGGCGTTGTATCTACGGGCAGAGCACGGCAGGCGCGCACGAAACGGGAGTCAGCAGAAGACACCCCTGAACTTTAGCATGGGGGATAAAAATAGCTGTAACCACTTGACTGAGTCTGAATCAGGCATATGATTGCGGCTACGGCACGCCTTCCCGGCGACCAAGCCATTGGTTGCTCCGCGTTGCCCTCAGGAGTGCGTATGAGTACCTCCTCCTTTCGCCTTGCACCCATCGTGGTGCTTATCTGTCTGGGGCTGTTCAGCGAATCGTCAGCACAGCGACGACCAGGCAGTCCTTCGACGGTCCCGCCCAATCCTACGATCGGCGAGCAGGTGATCCTCATCTCAGGCAAGGTGGTCATGAAAGGCGGCGCCCCACCCCCGGTTTCCGTGGCAATCGAAAAAGTATGCAGCGGCTCGGTACGGCGCGTCGCTAATACAGATTCGAAGGGAGAATTTCAATTCGCCTGGGGGCAGTGGAATTCCGACTCCCAGAACATGCAGGATGCAAGCGAAAGCGGCCGCCAGGCCCTAGATAGCCAGCCGTTACAGCTAGGTACCGTACAGATAAGGTTCAACGACTTGATGGGATGCGAGTTGCAGGCTGCGTATCCCGGCTACCAATCCACGAGGGTGCCCTTGGATATTCAGAGGGCAGATCAGAGGGTGGGAACGCTGGAGCTGATCGCCATGGGCGAAGGAGGCAACAGCACGGTCAGCCTGACGACGCTCGAGGCCCCAGCCGAAGCGCGAAACGCCTATGAGAAAGGCCTGAAGGCGCTTGCGCAGGGGAATCTTGGCGAGGCGGAAAGACTTCTCGAGAAAGCCGCCTCCACTTTCCCCCAATTTGCCGCCGCCTGGTCAGACCTGGGAATGCTTCATCTGCAGCAGAATCTGGTGGAGAGGGCGGCGGAGGAGTTCACGAAGGGGATCAATGCTGACCCGCACCTGGTCAAACCGTATCTGGGCATGATCAATGTGGCGCTGCGCAAGGAACAGTGGCAGGAGGCGCTGCGCTTTGCGGATGCCATGGCCAAGCAAAATGCCATGGTTTCTCCCATTTGTTTCCTTTACGTCGCGATGGCGCACTACAACCTGGGACATCTTGAGGCGGCAGAGGCCAGCGTAATCCGGTTTCTGTCGCTGGACACAGCTCACGTCAGGCCCGATGCGTTTCTGTTGCTGAGCACGATCCTGGCAAAAAAGCGCGACTATGCGGGGGCTGCCGAGCAGGACAGGAACTACCTGAAGAGTGCTCCGAACGCTGCCGACGCGGAGCAGGTAAAGGCCGAGCTCAAGAAGCTGGAAGGTCTGAGCGCGGCGAACGTGACCAAGTCAGATTAGAGTCGCCCGCCGTCATTCCCCTCCCGTTGCAATCGGGCCGTGCTACACTACTCGCCATTTCCTCCGAAAGGAGCTTCCCATGAGACTTCATAGCAGTTGTGTATTTCTCCTTGCAGCGTGCCTTAGCTGCTGGGCAGCAGATAAGACCACAGGAACCAACGCAGCGTCACTTCCTCCCGGGGCCAGGCCGATGGCCGGTGTGGGGAACGCGCACCATCCCGTGAGCACTAAGAACGCGCAGGCGCAAATGTTCTTTGACCAGGGGCTCAGGCTCATCTATGCCTTCAACCATGAGGAGGCGGCGCATGCCTTCGAGGAGGCGGCGAAGCTAGATCCGCAACTGGCGATGGCCTACTGGGGGATAGCAGAAGCCGTGGGGCCGAACTACAACGATCCGGCCAGCGACGAACGCTTCATGGAAGCACACAAGCAGGTCCAGAAGGCAGTGGAACTGAGTGCCAAAGCCACGGCGAGCGAGCAGGCTTATATCGCGGCCCTGGCGATCAGGTTTCCCGCCGATACCAAAGCCAACCGCAAGCAGGCGGCGGAGCAGTACCGCGACGCCATGCGCAAGGTGAGCCAGGACTACCCGGAAGACTTGGACGCAGCGACTTTGTTTGCGGAGTCGGCGATGAATCTGCGGCCGTGGGAGCTGTGGAACCATGACGCCACTCCCGCCGAGGGCACAGAAGAGATCGTCGCCACGCTCGAATCGGTGCTCAAGCGCGATCCGAACCATGTGGGCGCTATTCATTACTACATCCACGCGGTAGAAGCGTCTTCCACTCCCGAACGTGCGCTGGCCGCAGCCAATCGCCTGGCCGCGCTGGCGCCCGAGGCTGGTCATCTAGTGCATATGCCGGCGCACGTTTACATCCGGACCGGCGATTACCAGGCAGGCGTCACCACTAACCAGAAAGCCGCTGCGGCTGATGAGGCCTACATGAAGTCCGGCGGGGGCACTGCGATGTACCCGGTACTGTATTACAGCCACAACCTCCACTTTATCGCCGCCTGCGCCAGCATGAACGGGAATTATGCCGAAGCCAGCGCAGCGGCCGCCAGACTCATGGCGCACGTGGGCCCGCACGTGAAAGAACTTCCACCGTTGGATGCTTTTGCCATCATTCCCATGGCGGTGGACGTGCGCTTCCACAAGTGGGCCACGATCCTGGCTTCGCCGCAGCCGCCGGCGGAGAGGAAGAACAGCAACGGCTACTGGCATTTCGCGCGCGGCATGGCGCTGGCCGCGACGGGAAAGGTCAGAGAGGCGGAGGCGGAGTACAAGCAGGTGATGGCGATGCGTGACACCATCAGCCCCGACGAGATCTTCGCCATGCCCGTGCCCAACAAGACCCGCAACATCTTTACGATTGCGGTGGACGTGCTGGGTGCGAAAATCGCACTGGCCAAGAAAGACAATACCGGAGCCATCGACCAGCTACGGGCCGCAGTGGAGGTGCAGGATTCGCTGAGATACTCAGAGCCCCCGGACTGGTTCTTTCCCGTGCGCGAGATGCTGGGAGGCGTTCTGCTTGCCGGCGGTGATGCCACCGGTGCAGAGAAGGTATTTCGCGAGGACCTGCAGCGAAATCCACGCAATCCGCGCTCGCTGTTCGGCTTGAGCCAGGCATTAAAGACGCAAGGCCACGAGCACGATGCCTGGTTCGTACAGCAGGAGTTCCAGGCCTCGTGGAAGGGCGGAAACTCCGCACTCACGGTTGCGGACTTGACCTAGCCGGTCGCGGTCAGCTGCAAGCGAGCACGGCAGCGCCGCGAACGGCGTCATTCTTGAGCAGGTTCAGCGCGCGGTTGGCCTCGTGCAAAGGGAAGAGCTCGATCTCTGTACGGATGGGTATGGCAGTTGCCAGGCGCAGGAAATCTTCGCCATCCTGGCGTGTGTTGTTGGCGACGCTGCGGACTGCGCGTTCGCCATACAGCAGCTGGTAATCCATTTGCGGGATAGGGCTCATGTGAATACCGCCGAGGGCGAGCGTTCCACCTTTGCGCAGCGCGCCAAGGGCGGCGGGAACGATCTCGCCGGCGGGTGCGAAGACGATGGCGGAATCCAATTCCTGTGGCGGTTTGGCCAGCGTTTCACCCACCCAGGCTGCGCCCAGCTCGCGGGCCAGCCTGCGATGACGTTCGTCGCGCGTGCATACGTAGACCTCGACCTTCCAGTGACGAGCAATTTGGATGGCGAGATGCGCCGCGGCGCCGAAGCCGTAAAGTCCCAACTTTCCTCCGGGCTGGATGCCTGAAAGGCGGAGGGAGCGAAAGCCGATGATGCCGGCGCATAGCAGAGGCGCTGCGTGCTCGCTCTTGAACTCTGCGGGAATCTGATACGTGAATTGCTCAGCCGCCAGGATGTACTCGGCGTAGCCGCCATCCACGGTATAGCCAGTGAACTGGGCGTTATCACACAGGTTTTCTTCTCCACTTTTGCAATAGGCGCAGACGCCACAGGTGCTATGCAGCCAGGCGACTCCCACTCGGTCGCCGGGCTTTATTCCTTTCACTCCCTTACCCACGGACTCCACAGTCCCGACTACCTGGTGGCCAGGAATCAACGGCAGCTTTCGTGGCGTGAGCTCGCCTTCGATAACATGCAGGTCGGTGCGGCAGACGGCACAGTTCTGGACCCGAATCAGCACTTCGTGTACGGCTGGCTTGGGCACGGGCACGTCAACTGATTCGAGTGGATTCGATTCCACGGGTGCAGTTGCATTTAGGCAGGAAGCATTCATTGCTTTTGCAGAATAGCCGCGTGGTCGTGACAGTTCAACTGTCGAAAAATCAAGAGTGCGCTTGCGAATGAAAGAAGCCCTCGGGTCCTGCGGTCTCATTAACGTTTAGAATTGCCGCAGACGATGTGCGGGGTTTTTCTGACATGAGGCAGGCTGCGCTCGGTGTTTGCGTGCACTCAGGATGGGGTGCGGTGGTGGCCGTAGCGGGCGGAGCCAGGAATCTGGAGATCTTGGACCGGCGGCGCATTGTGACCATGGATTCGACGGTTCCGGGCGGAATTCAGCCATATCACTATGCCGCCAAGATTGGTCTTCCAGCAGCGAATAAACACATTGAGAATTGTGCGCGGTTGTCGAAGCGGATGGCACGAAGTGCGATTCAGCGACTGGCTGACGACTTAGAAAGCCGCGACTGTCTGGTTGTCGGCTGTGTGGTGCTTCTGGCTTCGGGACGTCCGCTGCCGGCATTGCCAAAGATTCTCAGTTCCCACCCCCTTATTCACACGGCAGAGGGCGAGTTCTTCCGCGGTGCAGTTGTACAAGCATGCAAGAGCCTCAAGATTCCCGTGATAGGGGTGCGGGAGCGCCAGCTTGATGAACAGGCCAGAGCGGTGATAGGTAAATCCGCGGGCCGATTGAAGCATCGCATCTCAGGCTTAGGTAAAGTGCTCGGGCCGCCATGGAGAAAAGACCAGAAGACCGCGGCCCTTGCGGCCGCCACACTTCTGGTCGGAGCAGATAAAATCGTTAGTCTGGCCGGCGAAAGGTTGAAGGATAACTTCCGGGGAAGTGTACGGAGGGGACAATGAGCGGAGTGCGAGTCCTGGTAGGAACGAAGAAGGGCGCGTTCGTGCTGATTTCAGATGGCAAGCGACAGAAGTGGGAGGTCAACGGGCCGCACTTTGCGGGCTGGGAGATCTACCACATGAAGGGTTCGCCCGCTGATCCAAACCGTGTATACGCTTCGCAATGCAGCGGATGGTTCGGCCAGCAGATCCAGCGCTCGAACGACGGTGGCAAGTCCTGGGAGGCGGTGGGCAATAAGTTCGTCTACGAGGGCGTCCCCGGGACGCACCAGTGGTACGACGGTACCCCGCATCCCTGGGAATTCAAGCGGGTATGGCACCTGGAGCCGTCGCTCACTGACCCGGAGACGGTTTATGCCGGGGTCGAAGATGCCGGGCTCTTCCGCTCCACCGATGGCGGCAAGGACTGGCAGGAAATGCCCGGGCTGCGCGGGCATGGTTCAGGGCCACAATGGCAGCCGGGCGCGGGCGGGCTTTGTTTGCACACTATCATTCTCGATCCTTCCAATCCCCGACGGATGTTCATCGCTATCTCGGCTGCGGGCGCCTTCCGCACAGATGACGGCGGTGCGAGCTGGATCCCCATCAACAAAGGACTGTATTCCAAGTACATTCCCAATCCGACAGCCGAGGTGGGACATTGCGTCCATCACGTCGCCATGCACAAATCGCGCCCCAAGGTACTCTTTATGCAGAAACATTGGGACGTCATGCGCACGGACAACGCCGGCGACTCCTGGGAAAAGATCAGCGGGAACCTGCCCACAGATTTCGGCTTCGTGATCGATGTGCACGCGCACGAACCGGAGACCATCTATGTTGTGCCGATCAAGAGCGACGGAGAACACTTCCCGCTCGATGGGCAGCTGCGCGTCTACCGCAGCCGCAAGGGCGGAAACGAGTGGGAAGCGCTGACCAAGGGCCTGCCACAACAGAATTGCTACGTTAACGTGCTGCGCGATGCCATGTCGGTGGATTCACTCGATCCCTGCGGAGTCTACTTCGGCACCACAGGCGGCCAGGTGTATGCCTCCGCAGATGGTGGTGACAGCTGGGCGCCGATCGTCCGCGACCTTCCGGGTGTGCTCTCCATCGAGGCGCAGACGCTGGCATGATTCGAGTGGTGCTGCCGCCGCATCTGAGGACGCTGGCTCGGGTCAGGGGCGATATCGAGCTTGAGGTGAGCGGCGCGGTCACGCAGCGCTCCGTGCTTGATGCGCTGGAAGCTCGCTTTCCGGTGCTGCGCGGCGCCATTCGAGACCATATCACGCAGCGGCGTCGGCCGTTCCTGCGATTTTTCGCCTGCGAACAGGACTTATCACACGAGTCGCCGGATGCACCGCTGCCTGAGGCAGTGGCGCGGGGTACTGAGCCTTACCTCATCATCGGTGCCATCGCAGGAGGGTAAGCCGGCTGATTTTGCGCCTTTTCAGCCGGCAAACTCATCTATGGGCCCATGGAAACCAACAGCACTACCCGATCATCGAAAGGAAGAGTGCTTGCAGGAAGAATCCTCAGCACGCTGATCGTGCTTTTCCTGCTCTTCAATGGTGTTCTTTCTATCCTGAAGCCTCCGGTCGTGGTGCAGGGTGTGGCTCACCTGGGATATCCCGACATCGCGCGCGCCATCGGAATCCTTCTCCTCGGGTGCGCGATTCTTTATGCCATTCCGCGCACTGCGGTCTTCGGCGCCATTATGATGACCGCCTATCTCGGCGGCGCTACGGCCAGCCACATTCGCATCGGCGAACCCTTCTGGGTTCCAGTCGTCGTCGGAGTGCTGATTTGGATGGCTCTGTACCTCCGCGAGGAGAGACTACACGCCCTGGTGCCGGTGCGAAGGTGACCCCCAGCTCGCGCTGGGGCGCGAGGTCAAGGTCGTGAGAGCAGAATCAGGTCCTGATGCTGGTTCATCCCGCGCTCGATGTAGTGATCGACTTTGAAAAGCCTTGACCACTCTCGGTTGACGTACTCTCTGCTGTGGAAGGCGCACTGGTAGAAATCAGGCAAGCCATCGAGCTTGAACCTTCCAGTTTCAAGCACCCGGAACAGGAATCCCCTGGTCTGTAGCGTGTTCATTTCGTCCTGAGTGAAGTTTACTCTGGGGGCAATGTCTCTCTGGGCGTATGCCCCATGTGTGCTGGCCAGGAGAATGCCGCCCGGTCGCAGAGCGCGGTGCAACTCCTCGAGCCAGCGAAACTGATACTCCTCGTCGAGGTGTGTGAAAACAGAAAATGCATAGATCAGGTCAAAGCTAGCCTCCGGCCAGGGCAGCGGGGGCAGCGGCTCGTTTGTCTTAAAGCTGGCAAAGGGAAGGTTGGCGCGGCACCAGGCGATCGCCGCCGAGTCAATGTCCGTGCCGAAGATGCGGCATGAAGCGGGATGATCGCTGAAATTGCGGACGATGCGTCCACAGCCGCAACCAAAATCCAGAACATCGTGGAAGCCGTAGAGCTGTTTGCCGACGAGATGAAGGGCGCTTTGTATCTCGCCGGCGCACATCTTTCCCGCTTCCAAAAAGCCTTTGCCGTTGAGATACCCGTGGACGCGGGCGCGCAGAACGGGCGGGGGCAAAGAAATCCCCGAACCCGGCGGCGTAAGTTGGCGATCGCGAAAAGACTCGATGAATGTCGCCCAGCGGAAACGCGCATAACGCCATGGGCCATGAAGTGGCGTGGGGATACGCTGCTTAAGTATCTGGCGAAGAGTCAAGCGCTTCTATACTCAAAAATCCTAATCTCCAGTCGACAGGACTCAAACGAAATCTTATTTTGCCCTTCAACTCTACAGCAAATTGCAAGTCTCGGCTGCCGAAATGGCAAAGAAAAACGAAACATGGGCAAGAGATTCCACGCATGGCAATGGTTTGTGAGCGAGGAATCTAAAACAGTTTCGACCACAAGATCGCTGTTTCGTCGTTAGAGTCCTGAGGTCTGGTAACGTAGCACCGATAGAGCGAGCCGATACGCATATCCGGCTTCGGTATTGCCTATCTCGGCCTGTGTTTGTTGGAGCTGTGCCTGGCTTAGTTCCACAATGGAACCAAGACCCAGGTTGTAGCGCGTCTGTGCGAGATCGAGTGCGCGATTCGCCTGGTCCAACAGCTGGCGGCTGACGCTGAGACGCTCATAGGCCGTGCCCGCGTCCAACCAGGCGGTTCGCACATCCCGCGAGACATTATTACGGAGATCGAGAAGGCGCTGCTGCGCAGCTTGCGCGCGGAGCTCAGCCTCGTGAGTCTGTGCCGAGAAGAGGAATCCGTTGAAAATAGGGACCTGGATATTGACGCCCACTGCGCCATACCAGCTAGAAAGCCGACTGTCACCCACGGGAGTATTGCCGATAGCACCCAGCGCGTTGATCGTAGGGTAGTACTGAGCATGCTCGGCGTTGCGAAACTTCTTATCGGCTTCAACTTGAAATTCCAGGGCGAGGAGCTCTGGACGTTTGCTGAAAGCCTCGGCGATCAGGTCGTCGAGGCTTGCCGGAGGGACAGACATGGCCTCGGAATCCTCCACCAGTTCAACGTCTTGTAACGTCGGATATCCCAGCACGGCGGAAAGGTTGGAGAGCGCAGCTTGCGCATTATTCTCAGCGTCGAGTTGCAAGAGCTTGGCTTGCGCCAGGTTTACATTGGCAAAACTCAAATCCAGCTCCGATTTCAGCTTGCTTCTGGTCAGGGCAGTGACCTGGTCTGAAACAAGTTGTCGCGACTTCACAGTCTGCTGCGCTACCTTAAAAACGGCTTTGGCCCGCAGAGCGTCATAGAAGTCTTGGTCTACAGCCAGCAGGATCTGCTCTTTGGTCGCCAGCGCGTACTGGTCTTCAGCTTTGGCGCGAAGGCGCGCGCTAGCCACCAGGTTCGTGGTGTGGCCGAAATCGGTGACCATTTGACTCACCGTTGTGCCCAGCGCAGCGCGCTCAAAGATGATGGGGTTGTTCAGTCCTCCGGCGCTGATGCGGCTGTCATCGTGTGCGTCTACGGCAGTGAGGTTGCCATAGGCAGCGGGCCAGAGGATAGAGCGGACCTCCCGCGTTACTTCGTGCGAAGCCAGAGCACTGAGCCTAGCCACCGAAATAGCGGGATTGTTTTTCAGCGCAAGGGACTCTGCATCGCTTCGTGAAAGCCGGCTGTGCGGGGGCAGAGGCGTGGGGGATCGCGCACCTTGAGACATCGGCGCCGACGGTGGCACTGGTTGAGGAGCTGGGCCTTGCGCGAAGCAAGACTGAGCCAGGAGCAGGCCTAGAAGCAACGAGATCGTTCGTGTCATGCTGGCCGCTCCTCTGCTGCCTCTTCTTTTCGGTGAGCCCACAGGTACGCCGCAGGAACCAGATAGACGGTCACTACCACTGAGAGCAGCAGACCGCCGATAATGGCGCGTGCCAGTGGGGCGTAGGCCTCAGCGCCGGTGCCCAGCTTCATAGCCATGGGAGTCAGCCCGATGATAGTAGCCAGCGAGGTCATCAGCACCGGCCGCAAGCGGATGCGGCTTGCCGCCACAACGGACTCCCGCAGCGGTGTTCCTCGCTGCCACATGGCGCGCGCGAAATCCACGATCAGAATGCTGTTGGAGACCACGATACCCACCATCATGACCAAGCCCATCAGCGACATGATGTTGAGCGTTGTCCCGGTGAGCAGCAGCATGAACAGCACTCCCGCCAGCCCGGGAGGGATCGCGAACAGAATGATGAACGGATCGAGAAACGACTGGAATTGAGCCACTAGAATCAGATAGACCAGCGCCACCGAGAGCAGTAGGCCGATGCCGAAGCTCTTGAACGAGGAGCGCATGCCCTGCACCGAGCCTCGCAGGTTCACGCGAATGCCCTCCGGCAGGTTGGCCGAGTCCACGATCCTTTCTATGCGGTCGGTCAGTCTTCCCAGGTCTTCACTGCGGGGTGAGACGTAGAGGTCGATCACGCGCCTGAGTTGGTAATGGTCCACCTCGGTCGGTGAGTTGATGGGCTTGATGTCGGCGACTGAATCCAGTTGAGTCGTCCGTGAGCCGGCGGCTGCGCGGATAGGGATCTGCTTCAGGTCGTTCAGCGTGCGCACTTCGTCTTCTGGGTACTGCACGGTGAGCATATAGTCATTGCCGCTCTTGGGGTCCACCCAATAGCTGGGTGCGATCATCTGGTTGGAAGTGAGTGCGGTGATGACGTTATCGACCACCTCTTTCTGGCTGAGACCGACCAGGCTGGCGCGCTCGCGATCGATGTTGATGCGCAGCGCCGGGTAGTCAATATCCTGGGGAATGAGCACATCGCTGACGCCGGGCAGCCGGCGGATCTGGTGCGCAAGTTTGCTGGCGGTCTCGAAAGTCTGGTCGAGGTTCGAGCCGCTCACCTGCACGTCGATGGGAGCGGGCAAGCCCAGGTTCAGGACCGAATCCACCAGCCCGCCCGACTGGAAATAAGAGCTGAGCTCCGGCTCGTCCATGCGCAGCGCCAGGCGCACGCGCTTCATGTACTCGTAGCTACCGACCTTGTGCCCATCCTGAAGGCTCACCTGCACAAATGCGGTGTGCTCGGCCGAGTTCGGCGTGTAGATCGCAGAAAAGCCAGGTGTGACTCCGATGTTGGAGACGATCATACCCAGCTCGTTGGGCGGAACGATGCGGCGGATCTCGTCTTCCACATGCTTAACGTCCTGTTCGGTGATCTCCAGCCTGGTACCCGACGGCGCTTTGAGGTTGATCACAAACTGCCCGGGATCTGTGCGCGGAAAGTAGGCGACACCGAGCAAGGGATAGAGCGAGAAGCTCAGCAGAGCCGTGCCGACCAGACCCACGGTGGTGGCTGCCGGACGCACCAGCGAGCGCGAAACGGTGCGGTCGTAATAGCGCACAAGCTGGTCGAAGTACTGATTGAATCGGGCCACCACATGGCCAAAGCGCGAGTTGGAGACCTGATGCTCGTGCACCAGATGCGGCGAGCGCAGCAGCCTGGCACAGAACAACGGCACCACGGTCATAGCCACGAAGAACGAGGCCAGCATCGAAAGCACCACGGCCGATGCCAGCGCGACAAACAAGAAGCGGCTGACTCCATAGAGAAAGACGACCGGGAAGAAAACGACGATGGTGGTCAGAGTTGCCGCCAGGACCGGCAGCACAACCTCTTGCCCGCCTTTTTCCGCTGCCACCTCTACGGCTTCTCCCATCTCCATATGGCGAAAGATGTTTTCCAGCACGACGACCGAGTTGTC